>Ga0233430_1000147_pt1 | contig 145380 bp, 140 predicted proteins | sample SI_118_April2016_2_FD_179883 | JGI IMG/M metagenome (GOLD analysis project Ga0233430, IMG submission 179883) | Seawater microbial communities from Saanich Inlet, British Columbia, Canada - SI_118_April2016_150_MG | ecosystem: Environmental > Aquatic > Marine > Inlet | place: Canada: British... | reverse complement strand
AGTCTGTACCACCAGCATAACCACTGCTGGTAACATAATCTCCGGTTAAAGTATAAGTTCCGGATACGTTTATTTGAGCACAACCACCAATACCTGCTTGAATTCCTAATTCAGTTTCACCAACACTTGCACCAGTAAGTAAACTAGCTGTTTTTACAAGTCCATTCTCAACAAAATTATCAAAAGAGGATAAATAATCCTGGCTTGCATGGGGGTATTGGTAAGAAGTCAAGCTAAGGTCACCTAAAGAAAGTACAAAAACTGAGAAAACAATAAAAGCTACTAGAATCAGTTCTTCTTTTAATCTGAACTTTTGTTTTTTACTTTTCCTAATAGCTTTTTTTGATTTCATATTTTATTAATCACTTTATCATAAACATCTAACAGAGATTTCAGTTCTTTAATTTTCAATGAATAAAATTTGTAAGGGTATTCTTTTCTTACATTCAAGAATCCCAAATCGTATAACATTTTCAAATGACGAGAAGCAAGAGAAACAGATTGGTTTGTTTGTTCAGCAATATCTTTGACAGTTAATTCTTTATCTGCTAATAATCTTAAAATCTGTCTTCTAGAAAAAGCACTTATTGCTCTGCTAAGCTTCTCCTCTTTTAATTCCATTCAAGTATAGAGTAAAGTTTATTTGTTTATAAAGTTTACTATTGGTGAAACTTCGAAGTTACGTAACCACGAAACCGAGATGAAGAAAAAAAAAGAATTAAAAGCAGTATTATCTATGTCTGTGACGGAAAAAAATATAAATTAATAATCCCATCATTATTGCTATTACTAAGATTCCTAAACTAATCCCTATTGGATTATTAATCTTATCACCCAGATTATTCAAGAATGCCATTCCCACAAAGTTTGATGCTTGTTCTGGATTATCTATTTGTGCTGGTTCAGTAGCACTATCAACAATATCAGCAGATTCACTATCAACAACTTCTTCAACAGTCTCTTCAACAACATCTTCAATAGTCTCTTCAACAACATCTTCTACTGGACAGACCTCGCAATCATCTGGACAATTATCACAAGTTTCTCCACCATTACATAATGTGTCACCACAAACGCCCCAACCACTTCCACTACCAGAACTACTACTACTTGCAGCGGCTGCAGCAGCAGTGACTGCAGTTGCAGTTGCTTGACCTAAAACAAAAGTGCTTAAATGAGTAACGTTAGCTTCAATGGTATTAGCAGTAGTATCAACATAAACCTCAGATTCTGCCACCCAGAGATCCGTTGCGGAGTTATAATAAAATACTCCTAAACTAGTTTCTGTAATTCCAGCAGCAAGTACTTCAGTTTCGTTATAATTAAATGATAAAGTTATTTTGTTAATGTAATCAGCAATTTCAGGAGCATCAATAGCATAAAACTTAAATTCAGTTATGGTATAACCAGTAATGGCAAAAGTTTCTTGTTCTGGATTACTTGCAAACTCACTTCCAGAAATAGCAACATTGCTTAGACTAGCAGAGATATTTATTGTTAAGTTAAGATTTGTTAATATACTTGAACTATTAGTACTATTACCAACAAATGTTAAAGCGGTAGTATTTGTTTCATTAGCCACTACATTTACTCTAAGAACATAAGTTGTTTGGGTTGCACTATTTGCATAAGAATCATTACACTGTACAGAGTAAAGATTATTTCCTAAAGCTAAGCTAGTAATGTTTTGTGAATGTGTAGTGTTTCCAGTTAAGTTCATTACAGCATAACTTGCTGTGCTATTTTTGTAATAACAGGTGGCATTTTCACTAGTTGTAGAGTTTAACAAAGTACTAGTCGTATTAATTGAAGTTACTGGGGCAGTAATTCTAACAGTTGGAGCAGTACCATCAGTAATATTATAAACAAATGTTTGTGATGTGTTAATAGTTCCATCATCACAAGAAATGTTAATTGTAGTTTCTCCAATGTCCGCAAACACTGGAGTGTCTGTAATTATTCCAGTACTACTATTAATGTTAAACAATGAAGTATTGTCATAATAAGTTAAGGTATCACTATCTGTATCAGAACAATTCACATCATAAGTAAATGCTTGGCTATAATTAATTGTTTGTGCAGTTAAATCTTGATCAAAGCTAGGAGCTAAGTTTGTAATAGTAATTATATTTGAGGACCACGAAGTGGCAGAGTTATTAGTTCCGTCATTAGCATACACCGAAAGATTAACAGCATTTGTTTTGTTAAAGTAAGTACTTGCTAATGTTGTAATTACCACAGTTCCATTACTAATTGATGTATTAGTCTGATTGTAAACATTTACACTATCAACATACCAAAGGAAGTAAACAGTTCCGGCTTCATTATCGAGATCAGTATAAGTAGTATTAGCAGTTAAAGTATTATTAGTATAAGCTGTTGCTGGCGTTATTGTTGGTTGTGTTAATGTTGGGATAGTATTTGGGACTGTAACGTAATAAGTTTCTGAACTAGCAGAATAGTTTGTTGTTGAAGTGTATGAACAAGTGATGTTGTATAATCCTTTTGAGCTAAATGTAGTTGAGTTGCCAATTGGAGATGTTCCTGAATTAATCAACGTGCCATTATTGTAAAGGGAAATGTTACCTTCTCCGGTTATTAAAGTACAGTTCAAATCTATTGTTGTATCTTTATCAACTGTAAGATTACTTTCTGAATTATTTATTGTTGTGTTTACTTCTGAACTTGCTTGTGCAATTGTAAATGTCCAAGATCCCGTAACATTAATTTGATTGGTAGAATCATTAGCATAAGATTTCCAGTAATATGTTCCTGCAGGTAAGATTGCAGAGTAATTGTAAATGGAAGCAGTGATATTGTCCATGGTATAATTTGTTGCAATACCAGAATAATTAGATTCTAAATACACTGTGCTCACATTTCTTTCATCTTGCCAAGTAATGTTAAAGAGAGATAATGTTGAAGAGGAGTAAGTCGTTACAATACTAGTAGTATTAGTACTCCAGTAAGGATAATTGTCAGCGAGATAACTTAAAGCCAAAGTCCTATTAGTATCCCAATCTGATTGAGAAGCATTATCATAAGCCAGGCAGTTCCAAGTATAATTTCCAGTACTCAAATTTAATGTCCAAGAAGTACTATTAGAAGTTCCAGCAATATCGGTAGTTTGATTATAAGCAAAGGATTGATTAGTTGAATTTGTAATGTATAAGGAGATATTCAGCAGTTGACTATCATCAGTAGCGCTACAATTAAATGTTAAGTTGTATGAAGATGCAGAAGTGTTTGAATAACTGGCTGCGGGAGAAACTAAAGTTACATTAGGAGAGGCATCAACTGCTGCTTCTTGTGTAGTATAATTACTAAAAGAAGAAACGTTAGCAATAAGAGTTGTGCCATCAGAACTAATATTACAAATACCGGAATCATCACACCTTACACCGTCTTTAAGAAGATAATGAGTGGTATCATTTAAACCATACAAAGTGATTTGTGCAGATGTGTTTAAATCATTATAATTGCCCGATTCAGTGTTAACTCCGGCCAAGTTACTTGATAAATAAACATTATCATTGTTACTTAAATTTGCAAACATTGAAACGTCACTTAAAGAATTCCATTGAATCTCAGCAACAGAATCATTAGTAAACGTCAAATTAGCAGAACTAAGAACATCAAAATTAAATGAACCGTCAACAAAGTAATTGTTTAGTATAGTAATACCTGTAGAATTTACTAACCACAAACCATACTCTGAAACGGCAGTTAGATTATAATTCAAATAGGGTGGATAAGTACTACCATTACTTACGTTAACACTTGTCCCATTTGTAGGATTAGCAAACGCAGTAGTGTTGTAAGTAAAACTGGTAGTTGCACTATTATTAAGAAAAACCTCACTGACATAACCCATACAAGTACCACCCTTTAAGATAGGAGGGGCATTGTTTTCACAATTAATACCACCAGCAGTAGGGAAATAAACAGTTTCATTTGCCACACCATCATCCATCCGCCGACAAACAACATCATAATTAATAGAGCTATAAACACCAGAAACATAAGTATTATCGGCATTAATCACCTCAGCCTCAAAAAGCACACCATCATCACAAACAGTACCATCAACAGTGATAGGAGATAATGATGCCAAGAAACCAGCAGTTAATACACCACTATCAGTAATACGATTCTCAGTAAGATTTAAAGTGGCAGAGTCTTGAATAGATATAGCACGATCTGCAATGCCGGAAACATTATTATAAAACAAATCAACAGAGGAAGAAGAACCTACAAAAATCGCACCATTATAAATTGCGGTGTCATTTTCAATACCACTTTGCAAAGTAATTGAGTTATAAGAAACATTAGCATTATTAGAATTTTCAAGAATATGAATAGCTTTACCAGTATTAATTAAAGTATTACTGTTAATGTTAAAAGAACTGCAATTGAAAATATTAATCAAAGGATTATTACTGGGATAACCAGGACCAGCAGTAAAACCGCCAGTATAATTGAAGACGTTATTAGTAACAGTAGAACCTGTATTATTGTACAAACAAATTGCACTATCAATGGAATCATCATAACTCAAAACAAAAGTGTTATTAGTGATGTTCCAATTAACGCCCCAACCACCACCACTATCACTACCTTTTAAAATCGGACAAGTGCCCATAGCTTGAGCATAATGGTAAAAAATACTATTTTTAAAAGTCACATTAGGGCCAAAGCTGTAAATTCCACCATCTGCACCACCACCACTCTGCGTACTATTAATAGTAACACCATCAACAGTTATATCAGTATTATTCTCAGAACCAAGATACATAAAGTTACTGAAGGTTGTTAAACCAAGATTTTGAATAGTAATGTTAGAAGCAGTATCATCACTGAGAGTAACACCTCGGCCAGTGGCATTGTCAGTAACAGTATAACCAGCACCATCCAAAACAACATTACTTGCTCCAATTATAAAACAGTCTGTACCACCAGCATAACCACTGCTGGTAACATAATCTCCGGTTAAAGTATAAGTTCCGGATACGTTTATTTGAGCACAACCACCAATACCTGCTTGAATTCCTAATTCAGTTTCACCAACACTAGCTCCAGTTAAGAAATTCCCCCCACTTAAAGAAAGGGCATTCGATCCAAGTTTAAAAGAATTAAAGGGTTCAGAATAGTCAAAACTAGTTAAAAAGCTAAATCCAATTAGAGTGACAAATATAAGACTAAAAATTAGTAATTTAAAACCACCTTCTTTTTTCACTTGAATACCACCTTTCTTTTTTGATAATAATAATAATAATGATAGAGCAATTCCTAAAACTTCTCTATTTTTACTAAATATTATTTTTCTCTAATTTATAAATTTATCTATTTCTTCATCCGCATTCAAGGTATAAAAAGACTAAAATATTATTTTCCTTCAAGAAGTGTGCCAATCCTTTCTTTAATTTCTTCAATAGAATAATGTTTGTGTTTAAAATCTTTTAATGTTTCCGCACTAAGTATGTCCTGCTTACTCAAATAAATTATGATATTTCTTTTTTTACCTAAATTCTGTAACAACTGTTCTTGTTTTTTAACAGAGTAACCAGAAAATTCACTTAAATCATAAACATAAATGATTTGGTCTGCAAGTTCTTTCAAGACTAATTCAGCCTGAAATTCAATATTGTTCATTTTATCTTTTCTAGCCAATGTTCCTGGAACATCTAATACTTGAACTTTCTTCCCATTAATTTTAAAGTAACCCGCATTAATACTTTTAGTAGTAAATGCATAAGAGTTTACTTCTGCTCTTGTTCCTGTGAGTTTATTCAATAAAGTTGTTTTTCCAACGTTTGGAAGTCCGTAAAGACAAACAGTAAACATTTCTTTTACATCTGGATAAGTACGCATGATTTTACGAGAATATTCCAAATAAGCAAGATTATCATCAATTTGTTTTAATACAGAAGATAACCTACCATAAAACTGTTTAGAAAGCTGACTAATTACAGCTCTATCTTTTTCTTTAATAATTTTAGACACGTATTCTTTTTGAAAAAATCTGGTTTTATTTTGTGCCCATTTCATCGCCCCTAAAGACTTTTTCCAAGTGGGGTAATCCAATGTTAATTTAATCAATTTCAAATAAAAACTAGACAAATCACTTTCGTTAGGGAAATCAAGTAAGATTTTTTCTAAACGAGGAACAAGTGTATCTTTGATTATGTCAAGTTTTAAACACTCTTTTTTCCTAATAATTTGTAACCAATTACCTTTAAGTGTTTTTTGCCGACCTTTAATCCTAGCCCTACTAAAAGCTAATTCTAACAGGCTCTTACTGTTCTCTACAGGTGGAATATTTTGGAAGTTCATTTTTAACAACGATTTTAAATGAAAGACAAAAACTCACTAAAGTTTTTGGAAATTCATGTTTGTTTAAAAAACGCCCTTTGGTTATAAATATTTGCTAATATTAAAGAGAAATGTTGTTAATAGAAACAAGATTAACTAACAAAACATATTTAAACATTAAAATATTTTCTAGAGTTATGAAAAGGGTGGTAGATAAAAATATTTATGTTGTTGGGCACTTACATCCTGACACAGATTCTGTTTGTTCAGCAATCGCTTATGCCCATTTTTTAAAAGAAAAACATAAACATAACGTTATTCCAGCAAGAGCAGGAGAACTAAATTCTGAAACAAAGTTTGTACTCAAGAGGTGGGGTGTAAAAGCGCCAATAAAGTTAAGTAATGCCTCTGGAAAAAGGATTATAATTGTTGACCATAACGAAATTGATCAAGCAGTAAGAAATATTCGAGAAGCAAACATCTTAGAAATTATTGACCATCATCGTATTGGAGATGTAGAAACAATTCATCCAATTCCATTTGAAAACGAACCACGAGGAGCAACAGCAGCAATTATAGCAGATAGATACAGTTGGTTTAGAATCCCAGTTAATAGAAAAATGGCAGGAATGATGCTTTCTGCACTATTATCTGATACATTATTGTTAAAAAGTCCAACAACCACAACTAAAGATAGATCATTAGCAAAAAAACTTGCTAGGATAGCAAGAGTGAATTTACAAAAATATGGCCATGAGATGTTAGAATCTGGCTGTGACACAATGAAACATAGTGCTAACAAAATAATTCTTACAGATTTTAAAACATATCGCAAAGGAACAAAGAAAATCGGAGTGGGACAAGCACCAGTAATTGGTTTTGATAAAATTATGGAACGGAAAGAAGAATTACTTAAAGAGCTTATCAGGTTGCAAAAAAGAAGTTATGATGCAATGTTTTTAATGGTAACTGATATTGTTGATAGTAATAGTTATTTATTTTTCGCAGGAGATGAAAATAAAATCAAGCCACTATTCAGAAAAAAAGTGGAGACATTAAACAACTTAGAAGGAGGAATAATCTTCTTAAAAAAAGTTGTTAGTAGAAAGAAACAAATCCAACCTAAAGTTCTAAAGTTAATCAATTAGATTATTTAAAAAAAAAAAATAGAAAATAAAAGTAAAAATTTAAGCTAGTTTGTTATATAACAGGGCAAATAATAAACCTGCTAACATCCCACAAATTCCTGCTTCTGCAACTCCACCAATTATCCCCATAGCACTTATAGAAAATGTTAATGAGAAATGACTAATAATTTCTACTGCATTTAGACAATATCCAAAATATCCAAAAATGCCTAGAATCAAAACAGCAACAGAGTTAAGAATCCCTAATGTATAAGCGAATCCAAAAGGATCTAAACGATTCTTTAAAGGTGTTTGAATAGCTATAGACACACTTTTAGGAGAAGATCTTTTAACAGATTTTTTAACAGATTTTTGATTAATTTTTTTCTTAACAGTTTTTTTTTGAGTCACTTTCTTTTTAGCCAAGTTCAAATCACCTCTTTTTATATATGTTAGTAAAAACTTGTAGTTTATAAAAGTTACTTTTTGTTAAACTTAATCTGGATTAAAATAATTGGTATTATCACCGTAACATCAAATCTTTAAACTAGTAATTTTACTAATTCCATATTCATTCATAGAAACACCATATAAAGTGTCAGCCTCAGAGATAATAGAATCATTGTGAGAAATGACTATGTACTGGGCTTTTCCAGAATAATCACTAATTAACCTTGCCAATGTATCTGAATTGTGTTTATCAAGAGCAGCATCAATCTCATCTAAAATGTAAAATGATGCAGGCTGGTATTCTTGAATTGCAAAGATAAATGATAATGCAGTTAGTGTTTTCTCACCGCCAGACAAAGATTTGATATCCATAAACCTTTTACCAGTAAGCTTAACTTTAATACTTAAGCCTGCTTCAAAAGGGTTATCAGAATTTTCTAGTTGAAGGTAAGCGTTACCTTTCTTAAACAAGTTAGAAAAAATCTTTCTAAAATTTTCATTAGCAACTGTAAACGTTTTCATGAAATGGTCTTTCTTTTTTGTTTCAATTTCGTTCATTAAAGTAAGCACTTCGGTCTTTTCTTTACCAAGCCCATCTCTCTTTTCAACTAAACTATTATACTCTCGCTCTACTTCTTCATAAATTTCTAAAGCTTTCATGTTCACTGTAGACATTTGTGCCATCATTACTTCAAAACGGTTAATCTCCACTTTAAGATCTTCAATAGATTTGCCTTTAATCAATTCTGCATTTTTGTAACGAGAAAAATCTTCATTCAAAGCAGCAAGTTTAGCTTTAATTTCTGCATTCTTTAATGAAACTAGGTTGATTTCTCTTTCGCTACTTCTAGATTTCTCCCGTAAATTTTCAATCTCATTATCAGAAGTATTCATTTCAGAACTTAACTTTTCTCTCTGATTAAACAAACCTTTATACATTGAATAAAACTCTTTACTTTCTTTCTCTTTAACAGATAAATCTTTTTCTTTTTGTGATATTGTAATAGATAATCCTTTAGTTTCTTTATTAAATTGTTCTTCTTCTTTATTATGTTGTTTAATAATTTCTTTAATTTTCTCACTTTCAGGAGCAATTAATTGAACTACTTGTTCAGAACTATTCTTTAAATCTCCTTCCAAACGTAATATTTTCTCTTTACATTTCTGTTTAGATTCTTCATAGGCACTAAGTTGTGCTAATAAACGAGGATTTCTTAATTCATTAACTTGTAATCTTAAAGTTTGTTTTTTAGATTTAAAATTAGCCAAGTCCCGATTAATTAAAGAGATGTTTCTTTGAATAATACTAAGTTCATTATCAACTTCTTTTAGTCTTGAAACAAATTCTTTTTTATTCTCATTTGTTGCATCGAGGTCCGCATTATCTAAATGTAATGTTTTCTCTAATTTTATTATCTCTGCTTCAAGTTCTCCTTTCAAGTTCCTTAATGAGGAGATTTCTTTCTCATTAGCTTCCCTTTTATTCTCAACATTAGAAATAATACCTTGTAATTCTGACATTTCACCATCTAATTTTTCAAGTGCTTCTAATGAACCTTTCTCTTTAAATCCAAGAGCATTTCTATTAAAAACAAAACCACCACGCATAACGCCACTAGCCTCCATAGAATTGCCATCAAGTGTAGACATCTTGATTTTACCAACACCAACTTTACGTGCAGAGTCTATATCCTCAACAACTAAAGTGTTCCCAAAAACGTAAGAGAAAGCTTTTTTGTATTTTGAATTAAATGATATTAGGTTCAAAGCAAAATCATGTACTCCAGAAGAACTTAACAACTTTTTATCCTCAGAAGATATTTCTTTATAACGAATTTTGTTTAGTGGAATAAATGAAGCGGAACCCAATTTATTACTTTTAAGAAATTTTATACAATCAGCAGCTATTTGATCATTATCTACAACTAAATGTTGCATTCTTGCACCTGCTGCAGTTTCTAACGCCCGTGCAAACTTCTTTTGAACTTGGCCCAATTCAGAAATTGTCCCATGGACACCTTTAAACTGACTTTTGTTTTGAATAATAGCAGAAACAGCTTTATTTCCTGATATTCCTGCCCTGATAGACAAAGTTTTTGCATTAAGTTGTGCCTGTTTTTCTTGCAAATCAATAAACTTTTTACGAGCATTAGATATCTGAGAAGCAAAACCACTATCTTGGTCCAAACACTGGTTTAATCTCAATGTTGCAGACTTAAAATTAGTTTTTTTCTGCTGTAAATCTTTTATTTGATGTTTATTCTCTTTCTCAATCTCTTTAACTTTTTGAATCCGTTCATCCAAACTACCAATTTGATATTCTAACCGATCTTTCTCCCTAAGTAATTCTTGTTGTTTTTGTCGAACAGATTGAACTTCTTCTTGTTTCTGGTCAATTAGTTTATCTTTATCTTCAATCTCTTTCTCAAACTCTACCGAAGATTCTATTTTGTGTTTCTTTTTGAATAAAGCGATGTTATGTTCAAATCCTTGATATTCACGATTTTTAGTTATTAATTCTTTTTTAATATCTTTTTCTTTATTTGAATAGGAAGATGTTTTTTCTTCCAACTCTTTAAAGTCTAACTTAAGCTGATCTTTTCTCTGCATAATCTTATTAATTTCATCTTTAAGTGTAGAAATACGAGCTTTATCTTTAGTAAGATCAACTTTAAGATCCTCAATCTCTCTATGAACTTTAAGTTGTTCTTTCTCTCCTTTCTGTTCAATCTCTTTATTAATATCCGAGATTTTACTTTTATAACTTTCAATCTTTTCTTTAAGTTGAGTGATTTTTTCTTCAGAAACTCCCACTTTACTTTGTACTTTTTCTATCTCAGTATCATATTTGGATTTTGATTTTTCTTTTTCTGTAATTTGTAAATGTAAATAAGTGGCTTTATTGGAATCAATACAATCTTTTAATTCTTTAAATTTTAAAGCTTGATCACGATCTTTCTTTAATTCTCTTAAATGAACTTTCCTTTCTTTAAGGATAATCAATGCATTATTCAGTTTATCTTCAACTTTATTTAGTTCCAAGTTTGCTTGATGTTTCTTTTCTTCATAAGCTGAGATGTCACTGATTTCTTCAATAACTTTCCTTCTTTCTAAAGGAGATAAATCAACAAAACGAGTAATATCACCCTGTAAAATTATGTTGTAACCACCAGGATTAATTTTTGCTAATGATAACAAGTCTAAGACTTCTGTACGGGTATACTTTTTACCATTTACACGATAGACACTATTCCCTTTTTTAGTAATTGCCCTGTTAACAATAACCTCATCAGAATCTCCTGGAAATATTTTAGATTTATTACAGAATGAGATTTCTACGTAAGCTTTAGTTGCAGGAGATTTCTTTTTTCCACCGTTAAAAATGAGATTAGCAGCTTTCTCTGCTCGCATAGACTTTGCTGAGATTCTTCCTAATACGAAACATAAAGCATCACCAACATTACTTTTCCCAGAACCATTTGGCCCAAGGATACAATTGTAATTACTATCAAAAATAATATCGGTCTTGTTAGCAAAACTCTTAAACCCGTGAATAGAGATTCTCTTAATCTTAGTCATAATTTCAGCCTCTTTTGATAGGGTTAGAATTTTACTCTTTGTTTATAAAAGTTACTATTTTAGTTAAGAATAAAGAAGTTGATATAATTTATAGTTTATCAAAAAAAATGTGGGGGTACCGGGATTTGAATTTCCGAGTTAAGAGATTTTCTCATAACCTCCCGGAACACCTAGATCTTCAGTCTAGTGCTCTCCCAGGTTGAGCTATATCCCCATCTAACATTCAGAATCAAGCAGTCATTTATAAATGTTTTTACGAACAGAGTGAAAAAAAACGTCCAAAAATCAGATGATTTTTAAGAATGTTTTTGCAAACAAATTTAGACTTCATCTCAACCGATACTCCAAACCCCTGTCAAACAATAGTACTCCTTTTTCTTTTACCTTGTCCCATTTCACTCTTGCACCTGCAATACTATCTTCCAAAATGACTAATTCACCAGATTGTTTTGAAGCATCAAATCCAATTAAAGCTTTTTGTAAATCAATAGTCCTTCTTAACTCTTGAAGTTTATCTTTATCATCTGGATTTAGAACACGCACCATTTCTGTTGCAAAATCTTCATACAAAGAACTAACATCAACAGGCCTACAATCTAAATTTTTTGCTTGGAGAGGATCTATATGTATATCAAACTCACCATGCCAAATACTTACTGGGAGATCTGCCCTTTCCATGCCAACAACTTCTGCAACATCTTTTCCAAGTAAAACAGCGTTCAACAAAATATTATGGGGCTGATACATTTTCTGAGCTCCTAGTTCTTGTTCAGAATCATAATCTCTGAACGGCCAAACTGCTCTAACATCTTCTCCCTCTCCTTCCATTCTAAAATGAAATCCTGCATTACTAACAACAACTAACGGTTTTCCTACTTCCGGTTTAGTAAGCTGGCCATGCCCATATAATTCAAGTGTAACACCATAATAAGTACTAGGATTTTCAGAAACCTGTTTTAATTCATCATAGGTAGAATGGGTTAAATCAGAATTCAGTTTTGTTTCGTTCCCATCAGGATTTAAACCCTCAATAATGGGAGCAGAATGTCTTTCTATCATACTCGCTATCCCATGAGCCCGATCAGCGAAAACGATTAATTCTTCGCCTTTCTTTTCGTTAATGTATTTCTTTGTTACCAATCTATTAACTGCTTCATCGTTAAGTTGTACTAAAGATGAAAAAGTTGATGGAGTGTATCTTGAATATGACATTCCACAGTAATTTTTAACAAGTCTTTCAAAACTTCGCCTTACTTTTCCAGACCCAACATTAAAAAAAAGATCTCCTGTTTTTACTTTTCCAATATCCCATTGACTTCCAGCATAATCAATTGATTTGTGACTATGATTTTCTATACCATACATTTTCTTAACCCCCAAACACCTAATAAAAATCCTCCTAAAATAGGTTTATGGTGACAATGATTTATAAAGTTTATTGCAAGTAATTTTTAAATTAAAAAGAGTAAAACACCACTCTTCAGTGATAAACTTCCGAAAGATTTATAAACTAAATTCAATTATCAGTAACAAAATGACATTATATGATACTATGAAAAAAATTGGAAAAAATACCATCTTAGCTGGAAGTCTTACAAGCCTATTAATAGGATGTGGTGGTGAACCAAAGATTTTGAAACATGAAGATCTTACAGGTGATAAAATTGATGATTTAATCGTTAAATCAGGTCATGGATTTGGAACCGGTCATGGGACATGGTTGTATATTGGCCAAGAAGACGGCAGTTTTGTAACAGCAAAAGCAAATGATCAAGAGAATCCCGAATATTTTACAACCGAAGATGGAACAAATTATTTCTTTGATGGAGAATTTTACAAACCAGGAATTAATCCCTTTGAAAGAGAATAGTTTCAAAACCAAGTCTTCTTTTTATAATTCTTATACTTCTTACCAAACTTCTTAGAAAGAACTTTACTCTCATTTCTCGCTCTAACAATTAATATTGGAATTGTAATCAAACTTGCAATTGCCCAGAATAAACAAGGAATATAAACTGCCCAACCGATTATAGTTAACACTAAGCCTAAGTAAATTGGATTTCTGATTTTAGAATAAATACCATTGGTAATCAACTTCTTTGCTTGAGCTCTAATTGCCCAAGCATCACCTAAAGTTATTTTCCCTGACCACCAAATAACAAGCCCAATTATGATTAAAACCATGCCAAAATAATTATGAATTCTATTGGAGAAATAAAAAATGAAAATTCCAACTGATACTAAAGTGAAAACCAAAGGCAACAAATTTCCATAATGCTGTCTGTTAAGTTTCATCCTAAACACCAATACTATTACTTAAAATTCCAGCAGCAAACAGATTAAATAATAACATCACTACACCAGCAATGAAACAATATAACACTACGCTACTAATCAAACTCTTACCCAATTCATATCTTTCTCCTAGTTTATCAGCACCGTTTTCAATCCCATTAGCAAGTACTGTTAAAATGTAAGCAATTTGAACTATGTAAAGGCCAACTATAACTTGAAAATAAAAAGTAGGTATTCCAACTCCAAAGATGGTTAGCATCTCTCCCCACCCGCCTACGCCTTCAGAAGATGAAGATGCAAAGCTTGTTAACTGTGAACTTAACTTAGTTAAAATAGTGGAGATCATTGAAGTGATACCAATAACTATTCCTGCAATTGCTGGTGTTAAAAACTTAACTTGTGCTTTCATAGATGAGATGATGTCAGACATTAAATCTTTTAAACGTTCTTCAACACGATGAATTTCTTTAATGTATCTTGACATTGATAATAAAGCTTGAGCAGCAATCCGTGGACCTTTCTTAGCACTTTCAATTAAAACTTTCATTGAAGATTCAATTACTTTTGAAGGGTAATTTGCAATTGCTCCCACTTTTGGATTAAAAATTGCTTCTTCTAAACCCATACCTAACTTAGTCATATTTCTTTCAGCAAGGTTAAAAAAATCTCCAGAGGTTGTACCTTCCATAGTTTCTGCTACTTTTGAGAAAGCAATCTCTGCAGGCAAACCATCACCTAACCTATTTCCAAGTTGAAACAATGCAGAAGAAAATTCATCTTCTAATTCTTTAGTTCTTATTCTAATTTTAATAACATTTTTTGATCTCAAAGAGAAGAAGAGTCCTAATGACACACCAAAACTGATTGTAACAAATAAAGATAATAACGAAGCACCAATCCCATAAGGACCAAACCTTTCATGAGATTCACAACCCACTTTTTCTGGTGGACAGATATATTCCATTAATTTAAACTTAGCAGAATTCTTTCCATCCGGTTCAGGAGGGGGAATCTCAAAGTCTGGATTAAAAGTATGCATGACTAATGGACTAATTCCAATCAAGAAAAGTACTACAAAAATCATAATTGCAAAGTATAAAGGATTTACACTTATAACAAATTTCTTTCCAAGATTAATATTAACATTAGCAAACTTTTTCATTCCTTTCTTTTTTGATATATCTATTGCACCATAACCTGCCGGCCTTTTAGAAAGAATACTTTTTCCCAGATAAAAAACGCTTGCTGGCAAAGTTACATTGTAAAGTATTGAGATGTAAACCGCGCTAGTTAATGGGTTGCTCCCATCACCACCACCCATGAAACTAACAACTAAAGGTAAAATCACTAAACCTAAAATAGGAAGAATAACTCCTAACATGTGTAACATGGTCATTGGAGATTGCAAATTATGTGCGTAATGTAACATGTTTTCATAAGTTCCGTTAAGAATTACATCTAAAGACTTGTCTAGTAAAGCTAAACGTCGATCTTCCATAGACTCATATAATGAGGATTCAACTAAATGAAACGCTTCCACAAAATCTTTATTAAACTCTTTCCACTGCGTTAAGTAAGAATCAGCAGATTCTCTAATGTTACTAAATTGTTCAGTTTCAACGTCCCACAATATTTTTCTAAAATCTAATGATAATGGTGGTTCTAAATGGTCAGCAGCAAATTCTATTGCCCTTTCCAAATTTGAAGTATGACGCATATAAGTAACAACATAGAATATTGATTGAACCATCTGGTTAGAAGCTTTCATTCGCCAAGTGTTAGCCATAAATTTAGGAACATTTTGTAGTGCAGGAATTAATAATAATCCTGCAAGGAGAAAAAATATAATAAAGAAAAAACCAGGAACTTCTGGAGTACCCATGACTGTAATTCCTAAAAGATAACCAATAAAACCACCAACAAACATAACCATTAAAGGTAACAAGATAGAAAATGAAGTTACTCCCGAAGGAGTTATGTTTAAATGGCAAGCATTAATATCTTTCTGTACTATGATTGCTTTTTTAGGATCAGCAGTAAGTTTAAGGAACTTTTCAGACATATTACACGCTTTTTCGTAAAAAGAATAATGTGCGGGAAATATTTCTTTTTTAAAATCAGAATATTCTTTTGTAGAAACTTTTGGGATAGGTTTAACCGCCCCCTCACCAAACTCCTCTTTAATTTTAGATTTATACTTTTCCAATAACTGTTCATAAGTATCTCTTTCCATCTATTAATATTCCCTCTTTTACTTTAAGGTAAATCTTTATGTTTAAAAATATTGCTAAGAATAGGTGCTGTCCAGAAAGTCAGATATTTGTATACTGCGTGCCGGCGCGTAGATTTTGTGAGCAGTGCCCTGACGAAGTCGAGGCACATTTTCTGAACAAAGTGAAGAAAATCTAAGTGCCGTGCTCTGCTCACAAAATGCACCTTTTGCAGGCAGTATACAAATTAGTGAGACTCTGAACAACGCCTAAGAATATGGTATTATCAAAAGTTGTTGTAGTGGCCTATATTTTTGTAAAAGCTGCCCATGTACACTTAAGTAAAGAATTAAGTCCGAGCCAATAAAAGTAGATTAACTTGTTTTTTACAATTTTAAATCTCTCGGCTCGGCAGATTTTACTGGCCACAACAACTTTCTTAGAACAGTAATAAAACCAGCACTTTTTTAAATCCCCCTAATTCCTAACCAAAAGTATGTTTTCATTTGAAATTAAACACAAACTTGGACAAGCTCGTACCGGTATCATTAAAACTAGCCATGGAGAAATTAGAACTCCTGCATTTATTCCAGTTGCAACAAAAGCAACAGTAAAATCTTTAACCCCAGCACAATTAAATGAAATTGGTTTTGATGCTATTCTTAGTAATACTTATCATTTGTACTTACAACCTGGAGAAGAAATAATTGAAAGGTTAGGTGGATTACAAAACGTTTCTGCTTGGCACAAACCAATGTTTACAGATTCTGGTGGATTTCAAGTTATGAGTTTAAATAAGGGTCTTTGTAAAGTGGATGATGAAGGGGTTGATTTTAAATCTTGCATAGATGCGTCCAAACATAGATTCACTCCAGAAAAAAGTATGCAAATTCAAAGAAAATTAGGTGCGGATTTAATCTTCGCTTTTGATCAATGTCTTGATATTAATGCTGATTATGAAACTACAAAAGAATCTTTAGCAAGAACTCATTCTTGGGAAGAAAGAAGTTTGATTGAATTTAAAAAATTGAATAAAGATCAAAAACAAGCCATTTATGGGATAGTTCAAGGTGGCAGATTTAAAGATTTGCGTGAAGAGAGTGCTAAATATATTTCTTCATTAAAGTTTGATGCACTTGCAATAGGTTCTATTTTTGGAGATCCAAAAGAAGAAAGTTTTGCCCTTGTTAAACATGCAATGAAATTTCTCCCAGAAGAAAAAACTAAACATCTTCTAGGTATTGGGGCAGTGGAAGACATTTTCAATTACGTTTCTCTAGGCTTAGATACTTTTGATTGTGTTTTACCAACAAGATTAGCAAGGCAAGGGATTGTATTTTTACGTCCAGAATCTGGTGGAAATGAACAAAACAAGTTTAGATATCAAGTAACCAGATTAGATTATAAAAATGATTTAGACCCAATTGATAAAAATTGTAATTGTTATGTATGTGAAAACTTTTCTCGCGGATACCTTCATCATTTATCTAAAGCAAAAGAAATACTTTTTAACACTTTAACAACATACCACAACCTATATTTTTTTAAAAGAATGATGGATGAAATAAGAGGTAGTATTGAAGATGGAAAATTCATGGAGTTGAAAAAAAAATGGTTAAAGAAAAATCAGACAAATTAATTTCTGTGTACCATTACACTAATTCTAGACATTATGATTCAATGATTAATGGTAATGAAGATTTTGCACATCATGATATTAAAACAAAAGAAAGATTTCAAACAGAGGAAGCAATAGGATTATTTCCAAGAAGTGAGTTTATTCCAAAAGGGATCAGAGGGATGGGAAGATTACCTAACTTAGCTTATTCCAAAATTAGTTATGCTTTACTATCACCAGAACCAGAACAATGGACTAGTAATAAAGAATTTCCTAAAGCCTTTTGGGCATTAATGGAATATATGGGAGATAACGGTGGGAAAAAAGTAAGTTTATTAGAGATAGATTTACTAAAAACAGATGAAGTTTATGTTGTTGATGCAAAACATGTTGTACCTTTTATTTTTTACCATGTTGAAAAAGAAGAGAGACTTGAATTATATAAAAATAGATTTAATACAAAAATTAGTTTGGTGGATTACTTAAATGATGATAACCTTGCTCAAAAGTTTAGCTTACCAGAAATTGTTATTAGAAATCCAATCCCCGAAGAAAGAATTAGAAGAAAATGGGAAAAGTCAGGAAATACTGTTTGGAAAAGAGGAAAAACATTATATGACCAAGTTCATAGGAAACGCAGATAATTTTTTAAACTAAAACTAATTTAATGAAACTATGAGAGCATCTTGGTTAATTGGAGCACTGGTAACGTTTGTAATTGGATTCTTACTTACAATAACAATAATTGGTGCTTTGTTAGGGATACCATTAATTTTAATTAGCTTGTTATTATTGTTAGTGGGATTTATTTTACCAAGTAAAAAGAAAGTTGTCCACCATCACCATTATCATAAAGACAAGAAAAAAAGAAATAAGAAAAAATAAAAAATTATTCAATCACTTTATCAGCAATTTCTTTCTTTAAACCTTCAATAAACTCGTCAACTTTAACATCAAACTTGGTTTTTCCCGATCTGTCTCGTACAGCTAAAGATTTCTTTTCAACTTCTTTATCACCAATAGTGACAATATAATTTACTTTCTCTAACTGGGCTTCTCTAACTTTTTTACCAAGAGATTCTGTACGTTCATCTAACTCAACACGAATACCTACAGCAAAGAGTTTATCATAAACTTCTTTAGCAAAATCAATTTGGCCATCAGTTATCGTTAAAAGTTTAACTTGAACAGGACTTAACCAAAGTGGCAACTTACCTTGATATTTTTCTAATAAATAAGCCATTGTTCTTTCTGTACATCCAGAAGAAGATCTATGGATAACCATTGGACGTTTTTCTTTACCATCACTATCAGTATAAGTTAGATCGTACCTTTCTGGTAAAGCAAAATCAATTTGGATAGTTATCAAAGTATCTTCTTTACCATAAATATCTTTATACTGTAAGTCTAGTTTTGGACCATAGAATGCAGCTTCTCCTTCCGCTTCAACAAATTCCACATTAAGATCCTGTAAAATTTTTCTCATAGATTTTTGAGACTCTTCCCACGCTTCAGGATTATTAATATATTTATCTTTCTTATCTTCAGGGTCCCATTTAGAGAATCTGTACCAAATGTCTTTAATACCTAGTTTTTCCATTATAAACTTAACCAAATCAAGAACTTTAGCAAATTCTTCTTCAAGTTTTTCAGGTTGACAAATTATGTGTCCATCTGCTAGAGTAAATTGTCTAACCCTAGTAATACCTCTCAATTCACCAGATTTTTCATTTCTAAATAAATTTGCAAATTCCGCATATTTTATTGGTAAGTCTTTGTAGGATCTTGGTTTGTGTTTGTAGATAACAAACTGGAAAGGACAAGTCATTGGTCTCAATGCAAAAGTTTCTCCTCTAACTTGTAATGAGAACATATCTTCTTTATAATGTTGCCAATGGCCAGAAACTTTATACAAATCACTTTTTGCCATGACTGGAGTTGAAGTGTGTAAATATCCTCGTTTAAGTTCTTCATCAGTTACGAAACGTTCAATTTCTCTCTTAATAGTCCCCCCTTTTGGAGTTAGTAACGGCAAACCACTACCAACAATTTCGCTAACAAAATATAAGTCTAATTCTTTACCAAGTTCAACATTACTTTTTTGATCATTTTTTCCACGAGGAGCAGTCATTTGTACTTTAGACATTTTCTTTAACAAATCTGCCATATCAACATTTTCGTTGTCAATAAAAAATTCTCTACTTAATTCAGATAAAGGATGGCCTTTACAGGAAATGTTAAATGATTTGTACCAGCCAAATGGACTTCTAGTAACGCCAAACTTTTTAGAAAGAACTTCTTCTGCTTCTTCTAAAAATTTACTTGCAGCGCTTGGACTTGCTAAAGATGAACTTAAGTGGGCATAAGGGTATAAAACTATTTTATCCGCTTTTACTTGATTAGCAATATCTTCAACTTCTTTAGCATATCTTTGCACAGTTTCTGACAAGTTTTCTTCATCTCTCTTCTCAACAGAAGTAAAGACTACTAAACATTCCTCTACCCGTTTATGAGTATCAGTAACGTCTTCAGCAGATTTAACCGCTTTCTTTTTAGCTTCAAATTCAATAAAATCTGCATGGATTGTCAAAATTTTCATTCTTGTACCCCCAAGAATGAAGGCAAAAAATTATTTATAATAATTTTGCTTGTTTTCATTATAATTTACCCCATTTAGTGGTGTTGTTTTTTGTTCATTTAAATTATTTATTGTTTTGTTTTTCATTTTTCCTCCGAATACACAGAGAACTAACTATGTCCAGACTTAAAAAATTGTTAAAAGAATCAGCCCGAACTAATAATTAGTTCAAGCGGTGGTTGTTGTAGTAGTACCAACTAATAAAACTAAGATTGACTTTTTTAGTTGATCTAATAACATTTTAATGATGTGAATGAAATAGATTATTTAAATATTTTGTTTGATATGGCCTCATCCGGAATAACACTATTTTGTATACTGCCTGCAATAGGCGCATTTTGTGAGCAGGGCACGGCACCTGAGATTTTTGTTAGTAAACTTACAAAAATGTGCCTCCTTTGGCGCTGCTCACAAAATCCACGCGCCGGCACGCAGTATACAAATTTATTCTATTCCGGATGAAGCCGTTTGATTTACTAATCTATCCAAAACTTTTATAAATAAACTAATTAAAATCAGTCTTAGTCAGCAATGACAAACATTACAGCCCCATAGTGTAGTGGACTATCATAGTGCCCTTTGGATCTTTCAAAGGAAAAGATAGGCATTGACCGCAGTTCGAATCTGCGTGGGGCTACATTTTTTCTTGCTTTATTATAGTAAGCTTTTTAAATAAAGACCATTATTAAGTATAAGTTCAAGAGGCACATCGGTTAATTGCTTGTGTGTACTGGAGAAAGATGATAATTCTTAATCCGCTTGATAAATCATAAAAAGGTAAAAATAAAATGGCAAGAATGCATAGTAGGGATAAAGGAAAAAGTGGAAGTAAAAGACCAGAAAGTAAAATACCATCATGGTCTCCATATAAAGATAAAGAAGTTGAAAAATTAGTTATCAAGTTTGCTAAAGCTGGTGAAACATCGTCCGAGATTGGAATGACATTAAGAGATTCTTATGGAATTAGTTGTGTTAAAACTTTAACTGGTAAAACAATTAGTGCTATTCTTAAAGAAAATAAACTTTCTAAAGAACTTTCTGATGATTTGTTAAATCTAATTAAAAAAATGGTTGCAGTGAAACAACATCTTGATAAAAACAAACAAGATAAAACTGCTAAAAGGGGTTTACAACTTACAAACTCTAAAATTTTACGATTAGTCAAGTATTATAAGAAAACAAACAAATTACCACAAGACTGGAAATTTAATGTTGACAGATTAAAAATGTACTTAGATTAAGGAAAGATTTTTATCTTTCTATTATTTTCTTTTTATTTATAACAAAAAAGGTGATTATAATATGGTTGTGAAAAAACTAATTTTTTTAGTAGGATTAATTGCGATTTTAGGGGTAGTGAGTATTTTAGTAAATAATGATAGTATTACTGGAAGTACAGTTTTAGAAGTAATTTCTTGTTATGACGATACTGATTGTAATGATGGAATTGATAAAACGAAAGATGTTTGCAAGAATCCTGCTACAAAAGAATCTATTTGTGTTAACAAAGCAATTAAATGATATTATTTTGTAGATGTTTAGAATTTTAAATTAGAAAGTATACTTATTTTATTTTGAGAATGGTATTAAAAAAAATCAAATCACAAAACTAAAAAGTTGGGCATTACACCCAAAGAATTTTCAGTGAAATTAAAGCATTGTTCGAATACTTTCAATGTTACTCGCGATATCATACCCTCGCTTTGTAAGTTCTAACAACTTTAAACGCCCTTCTTTCTTAAATTTTATCAAATCTGCTTTTTGCATTTCTTGCAAAATCTTTACCACATGTGAATACGTACAATCAATCTGTTTAGCTAATACAGAAGCGTAAACATCAGAATTGGCATTCTTCAACTCTACCAGCATCATTGCTGGTTTCTCTCTAAAAAATACATCAAATATGGAATTCTTTTCTTTAATCAAATTGACACCCCCAAACTTTCCATCTCCCTCTCGAACAGTTAGTGCATAAACGTTATATTTAAACATTTATTGATTGCAAAATATACTTTGTGGAGGTTATATTTAAACCTTTTGGAATTTTTAAAGTTGTTTTAAAAAGGAAAAAATTAATTAAGAAGATTAGTAGTGAAGATTAAAAATTTATCTCTAATGAACATTAAAAAAAGAACATTTTTAAAAGGAGAACATTTCACATTTCTTATGAGTTCTAATAATCTGAAAAATAGTTTTTTTCCTCACAAAATCATTAGAGAAGGGCAAGATTTATTAGTCAAAGATATGGGAAAAACTTTCTCTACTGAAAAGATCTTAATTGCACATGCTCCAACAGGGTTAGGAAAAACTGCATCGGCATTATCAGTTGCTTTAGAATTTGCAATTGAAAAAAATAAAAAAATTTTTTTCTTAACAAATAGACACACACAACATAAGATTGCTGTTGAAACATTAAAACTGATTAACAATAACAATGGAAAAAACATAATTTGTGCTGATATGATTGGTAAAAAGTGGATGTGCAATCAAGAAGTTGCAGGATTGTTTGGAAATGAGTTTAATGAGTATTGTAAAAGTGTTGTTGAAAAAGGAGAATGTGAATATTACAACAATTTTTTACAAAAAAAAAAAGTTACAGTTGAGGGAAAAAAATTATTATCTGATCTCAAACAAAAAGGGGCATTACATAATGAAGAAATGATTTCTATTTGTAAAAATGAAAAAAAGTGCAGTTATGAAGTTTCTTTAGCACTGGCTAAAGAAGCAAAAGTAATTATTAGTGATTATTATTATATGTTTAATCCTATGGTACAAATGACAATTTTTAAAAAATTAGATTTAGAGATGGAAGATGTAATCTTGATTGTTGATGAAGGTCATAATCTTCCTAATAGAGTTACTGAAATGTTAAGTAATAATTTAACAAATAATATGTTAAAAAATTCAATAATGGAAGCAAAAAAGTATCGTTATAATGGTTTAATATTTTGGCTTCAAGAGATTAATAAAATAATTAGTGGTTTAGCTAAGTTTGATGATAGTTACAATAAAGAAAAATTAGTTACAAAAGAGGAGTTTATGAAAAAAGTTAGCGTTATTACTGATTATGATGAATTGATAAACGAATTTGAATCCGCTGCAGATGAAGTTAGAAAAAAGCAAAGGAAAAGTTATTTGGGGGGAATTGCTACTTTTTTAGAAGAGTGGAAAGGTGAAGATGAAGGGTTTGTAAGAATTATTTCTGAGAAGAGAGGTAAATATGGTGAAGTAATCATATTAAGTCACTCTTGTTTAGATCCTAGTATCATTACTAAAACTGTTTTTGATAGAATTCATGCAGGAGTAATTATGAGTGGAACATTAAAGCCCACGTTCATGTACAAAGATATATTAGATATTAAAAGAGGAGTAGAAAAAGAATATCAATCACCATTTCCACCAGAAAACAGGTTAAGTTTGATAATTCCTGAAACTTCAACTAAATATACGTTACGTGGAGAAGTAATGTATGAGAAAATGGGAAAAATCTGTTCAGAAATTTGTTCACTTATTAATGGAAATATAGCTTTATTTTTTCCTTCTTATATGTTAAGAGATAGTGTTGCAAAATATATTGAATCTGATAAAAAACTATTTTGGGAGAAGAATGATATGAATAAAAATGAGAAAGAAACGTTTCTAAATAGTTTTAAGTCAGAAAAAGAAAAAGGAGGAGTTCTGTTAGGAGTAAATGGTGCAAACTTTGCGGAAGGTATTGACTTGCCAGGAGATTTGTTGAAGGGAGTTGTTGTAATTGGATTACCATTAGCAAAACCAGATTTAAAAACACGTAAAGTAATCCAATATTATGAGAGTAAATATGGGAAAGGGTGGGATTATGGGTACACATACCCTGCAATGAGCAAATGTATTCAATCCGCAGGAAGATGTATTCGTAGCGAAACTGATAAAGGGGTTGTAATTTATTTGGATGAAAGATTTGCTTGGCAAAATTATTATAGCTGTTTACCTCGTGAGGGACTTATTGTAAGTAAAGATTTTAAAAAATTTTTAAAAGAATTCTTCTAATTATTAGGCACTAATGGGTTTTGTTGGGTTTGGTGAACTAGTATACAAAAACGTAACATTTATATACCTGTTGTACTTTAGTAACAAATATTGGTGAAAGCCAATTAACAATCATTGAGGCTCCTTAACTTCTACCACCCTCACCCCCCCTCAGGAGCCCAATTTTTATTTTTTCTGAGAGATGTTATAAAATTTGAAACTATTCTTTAACCTAAATAACTCTTTTTAGCATCTGAATAAGTATAACTAATCTCACCAAATTTACAGTTAGAACAAGTAGCATCTATGTTAATCCAGTCATCTTCTGTTTTATAGGAAGAAACTGCTTCTGGTATTTTTACTTGAACATAAACATGTCCAGGAACAAAAACAAATCTAGTCTGAAACCCAATTGATTGTAATAAAGATGACAATAAAATACTTGCATCGTCACAGTCTCCACTGTTTGATTTAAGTGATTCTTGCGGAGTTTTATAATATTCAAAAGTTAATGGATCATTAAGATAATTAAAGTTTTTTTGTACAAAATAGAAAATCGCTTTTGCATTACAAACTTTATGAGTCTCTTTACAGGATAACGTTACAATCTTATCAGCAATTTGTTTAATCCCAGAATTCACTTGCACATAAGCAGAAATTTTGTTTGAATTTATTTCTGGAATGGTCATATCAGGAACATTTAATTCAGCTATTGTTGGCAAATAATTAGGTTCAGGGTTTTGTTTAATTCCGTAAAATGGCACTAACCAAAGAATTAATATTAAGATTAGAAATAACCCCATGATTATTTTAATCGGCCCTCTATACCAAGGATCGTGGTCATCAAAGTATTCCTCATGATGTTCTTGTTCTTCTTCGTGCATTTGTTTTGGTAAAAGAAAGAAGTATTTAAGGGTTTTCAAAGTTCATTATTTTTAGGGATGTGAGAAAAAAAAATGTGGGGGAGGGGATTTGAACCCCCGAACCTACTAAAGGACAGGATATCTCTCATCAGCATAAATGCTTCAATACTTAATGTCTTAAGTCCTGCGGATTTGACCAGACTTTCCTACCCCCACATGTCTAGAACGCAGGTGTCCATTGTATTAGTAGGTAAAGAAGCAGAATTATGAATTATTTATAAAGTTATCTCTTACTTCTTCTTAATCTCTTTAAGAGTTTTAAGAATTTTATCAATATCTTTTTGCATAACTTGATTTTCTCGTTCAGCTTTACGATTAATAGCATGATCATAATTAGCATCAATTCTATCTCTTTCTGTTTGCCTGTTCTGGGCCATTAAAATTATTGGTGCTTGAATAGCTGCTAAACAGGATAAAACCAGATTTAGAAGGATAAATGGATATGGATCAAAATGTCTTTTTAATAATACCCAACTGTTAATTCCCATCCAAATAATTAAAAGTGTAAAAAAAGTTATAATAAATGTCCAACTACCGCCAAATTTAGCAATTTTATCTGCTGCTTTCTGACCAAGATTTAAATCTTGTCTAAAAATAGGATGATGTTCATGTTTAGTAAAGCTATGATTTTTAGAACCACTTTTAACTTTACCTCTTTTCGCCATGATTAAAATCATTTTTTTATAGTTTATATAATTTTTGTTTATCCAAGATTGAATGTAAGAGCCCAAAAATAACAGAATAATTTATAAGTAAAAAAATAATTATTTGATTAATAATGCAAACAGCCTTATTATTAATACTCATAATAATTGCCAATTTAGTATTGTATTGGGTTTTTTATGGTAAACAAAAGTTTGAAGATAAACTAAAAGAAGCTGAAAAGAAAGAAATTAAAAAAGATGGAAAGACACTTAATAATTGACCATCAGAAATTTAGTTATGAAGGTTTGTTTAACACTTCAGAACTTTATACAGTTATATCCAGTTTCTTTTTTGATAAAGGTTGGGATTGGTATGAAAAACTTAATCAAGAACAGGTTACTTCAGATGGAAAACAACTTTACATTGTTTTTGAACCATGGAAAAATGTAAGTGATTATTATAAGTTAAAGATTAAAATTAAATTGATTGGAACAGATATCAAAGATGTTGAAATAGATAAAGAAGGTAAAACAATAAGAATTAACCAAGGATTAATTCGAATGACTATGGATGGTTATATATTTAGTGACAGATCTGACAAATGGAATGAAAAACCTTTTTATTGGTTCTTATCGTACATATTAGAGAAATACTTTTTCAAAAGTCATTTTGCTAAGTTTGAAGCCTGGTTAACAAGTGATGCTGATGATTTAATGCATAAAATTAAAACCTACTTAAACACATATAAATATACTTACCAACAATAAACAACAATTAAATATAAACACATAATAAAATGCCACAAAAAGATTTAGTAATTAATAGTAGAGAATTGAATTATAAAGGGTTGTTTAGAACGGATGAATTATTTAGCACTATTAATCGTGCAATAGAAAATAGAGGTTACCGAAAAAGGGAAAAACGTTCTGAAGAAACAGTTACTGAAGATGGCAGAAAAATTGAAATTGAGTTAAGACCATATCAAGTAGTTTCAGATTATGTCACTTTAATGATTAAGGTCAAGATTATTGCTGATAATATTCAAGAGAAATCAGAAGTAGTTAACGACCAAAAAAGACTCTTTCAACAAGGAGATTTAAAAATAATTTTTGACGCATGGTCCATGATGGACTACGAAAATAGGTGGGGAATGAAACCGTGGACTTATTTCTGGAAGGGGGTTATTAGTAAATATATTTATCAATTACCTACAGAAATAGGATGGCGAGGTAAACTAGTAGGAGATACAGCCTACATTTATGCGCATATTAAAAAATTATTAAGTTCTTACAAACTTGAAGCAGGAACATTTGTTAAAGAAGAAGACGTTAAAGCCAAAGTAAGAGAAGAGATGGAAAAAAAAGAATTAAATTAACTGACCTCTTAAATCAAACATAGCTGTATTTTTAATTTTAACTTTAATGATTTGACCAATTTCAAAGTTACCTTCAACAATAACTGGTTTGTAAGATTTATTTCTGCCAACCCATTGATTATTCTCTTTGCCAGGCTCATCAATAATGATTTGACCTTCCCAACCTAACCAACGTTCATTTTGTAACCCAAAAATATTTTGACAAATATCAGTAACAACTTTAGAACGATGTTTGATAACTTCTGTTGGAAGCTGTTTCATTCTTGCTGCTTTAGTTCTTGGTCGGGGCCAGAATTTAGAAATGTTAACAATATCAAAACTAGATTTTCTCAGTAAATTTAAAGTTTCCCAATGTTGATCTTCTGTTTCACCAGGAAAACCAACAATTATGTCTGTTGCTAAAGTTATTCGAGGGAATTTACTTTTAATTTCTTTAATTAAATCATTAAATTTTTCAATAGAATAATTTCTTTGCATACTCTTTAAAACTTCATCACTTCCGCTTTGAACAGGAAGATGTAAAAACTGAAAAATTTTCTGGTTAGAGAAAACTTTAAAAAAATCTTCTTTAAATTTAATTAAATGGTCTGGATTCATCATACCTAAACGAATTTTAAACGGTCCAGGAATTTTAACTAATTCAGTAAGTAGATTGGCAAGATTAGTACCAATATCAAACCCGTAACAACCAGTATCTTGAGAAGTTAACCAAACCTCTTTAACATCATCTTTAATTGCTTTTTCAACAATATCTTTAATTTCTTCAATGGGGTATGAAACTAAATTCCCTCGAGCATCTTTAGTTTTACAGAAAGTACACGCTCCAAGACAACCTCTTGATATTGGCACAATTTCAACAATAGGATTTTTTCTAACTTTTGGTAAATTTAATGGTGGCATCTCGCTAATCTCTAACATTTTAATAACATTATTATTTAACGCTTCTTCAACCGCTTCAACAATGTGATGAATTTGTTTTGTTCCTACAAGAGCATATTTCTTAAGTTTAGCTTGTTCAGTCTGTGGAATACAACCAGCAATGATAATGATTTTGTAAGGATGATTTTCTTCAACTTCTTTCAAACGCCGAAAGAAATTATTCTCTGTTGGACTTTTTACGGTACAAGTATTAAAGATTATAACATCTGCATCTTCTAAATCATCAATTATTTGAAACTGTGCTTGTTTAAGTAAACCTGCCATATTCTCGGAATCTGCAAAATTGTGTGAACAACCAGCAGTTTCTATGTAAATTTTTGTCATTTTATTTTCAGAGATAAAGTGATTTATAAAAGTTATTGATAAAGTTTAAAAAAGGACGATTACCTACAAATATAATGGAAATAACTAAAGAAGAAGCAATTGAAATTAGAGAAAAGTTTGGCACACCTGTTTATCTTTATGATGAAAAGATTCTTCAAGAAAATGCGCAGAATATACTTAATTTCCCTCACACCTATGGTTTGACTGCTAGGTATGCTATGAAAGCTAACCCTAATGGGACCATTTTACGTATTTTTAATCAGCTTGGTTTACATATTGATGCTTCTTCTTATCATGAGGTGGAAAGAGCATTAATTGCGGGAATCCCTGCAGAGAAGATTCAACTTACTGCTCAAGAAATTCCTGAAGAAAAATACTTAAGAGAGATGCTTAAAAAAGGAGTTATTTTTAATGCTTGTTCTTTGCAACAATTAGAAATAGTTGGAAAAGTTGCACCTGGAAGCGAAATCTCTATCAGAATTAATCCTGGTGAAGGTTCAGGCAAATATAATCGAACAATTACCGGTGGATCAAAGTCAAGTTTTGGAATTTGGCACGAAGATATTACTAAAGTTAAGAATATTGTTAATGAATACAATCTTAAAATAATTGGATTACATACCCACATTGGTTCTGGTACTGATCCCGAGATTTGGCAAACAGTAGCAGGGATAAGTTTACCCTGGGCAAAAGAGTTCCCAGAAGTTAGAAAGTTCAATTTAGGTGGTGGTTTTAAAGTTGCTCGAATGCCTGACGAAGAAGGCACTGATTTACAAAAATGTGGTAATGTTATCAAACAAGAGTTTGATAAGTTCTATCAAGAAACAAGTAGAAAATTGCATTTAGAAATTGAACCTGGAACTTATCTTGTTGCTAATGCTGGGGTGATTCTTACTAGTGTTAAAGATATTGTTTCTACTGACCAATACAATTTCTTAAAAGTTGATTCTGGAATGACTGAAATTGTTCGGACAACACTTTACGGTGCACAACATCCTTTAACACTAATTTCTCTTCAAGAAAATAATTCTGGAAAAGAAAAAGAATATCTTGTTGTTGGCCATTGTTGTGAAACAGGAGATTGTTTAACTCCAGAGAAAGGTAATCCTGAAAACCAAGTTCCGCGATTATTACCAAAAGCACAATATGATGATTTATTAATTATTGGTGGTGCAGGTGCTTATTGTGCAGGAATGAGTATTAAGAATTATAACTCATTCCCAGAAGCAGCAGAAGTTTTGATTCCAATTAATAGAAAACCAATTTTAATCAGGCAAAGGCAAAGTCTTAGCCAACTGACCATCAACGAAATTATTCCAGAAGGATATTAAAAAATGGTTATCAATTTAGGAGATGTCGAGAAATGGGGTGGGACTTCATTAGCTACCGCAGAACTGGACAGAAAAGCTTTAGAACATTCAGTAAATTCATTTACAAATAATTCTGCAACACTTAAAATGGATTATGGTATTATTGTTTGTTCTGGAAGTGGAAAAACTGATGATACTTCAGAAGGAAGAAAAGCTACAGATCATGCCATCGATCTTGTTAATGGAACCAATCAAGAAAATGAATGGAAAATTTTGGAAAATATTTTTAAAAGAAATGTTAATGATCATGGATTGGAACAAAACATTTTGGATCCATTATTAAATGAAGCTAAAACTATTTTAAATAGTGGTGATTTTGACGGTGAAGCTAAAGCAAAAATTGTTGGCTTACCAGAAAGAGTAAAAGCAACTATCTTTTATGAACTGGGAAAAAAATCATTTCCAGGATTAGATTTTATTCTTCTTGATTATGATCAAAATGGAATTCAGGGAATTAATAGCAGTGGTAATACAGAAGTTCTAGTTTGTCATCAAGAAACATTACAAAATATTGTTAATGTTGCAAAATCATACAAGAATAAAATCATCATTCTTCCCGGTTTTATTGGGACAAAAAGCAGAACTAACGAAATGATAACTTTAGAAAGGGGAATGTCTGATGGGACAGCAACTTATTGGGGTGGCGCACTTTATTTGGATGAGGTTCGCATTTTTAGTGATTATAATGGCATTTCTCCAGTAGACCCAAAAATTATTTCTGGTTTAAATTCGATTGATAAATGCACTTATCGAGAAGCTGAAGCTTTTGCGGGATTAGGTGCAAAAATAATTAATGATACAGCTTTAAAACCAGCACGGGAAAGAGGTATCCCAGTAAAAATTCTAAAAAGTTTTGAACCAGATAAGCAAGGAACAACTATTAGGGCAGTAGCTAATGGTAAAAAAAATAAGTTTGGAGTTACAGCAATTGCTAATACTGCTGATTACACAATGATAACTGTTTACAATATGCCAATGTTAAAAACAGGTGTTGCAGCAAAAGTAGGAGACACTTTCGCTAAGCACAGTTATAATATTGAAACAATTAATGATGGTGATTCCTGTCGAACTTATGCCATTTTTGCTAAACCTAATTTAGGTGAACTGATTTTAGATTTAAAAAAACAAGGTCACCCAGTTAAAGATGTTAATAGTTTTGCAAGAGTAACGTTGGTTGGTGAAGAAATAAATTATAAAGCAAATTTAGTTTTCTTAGAAACATTAAATGAACTGTGCATAAAACCAAAAATATTTCAATTCTGTGATGATTCAATCATTGTTGATGCATTCATCAGAGAACAGTATGTTCACAATGTTGTCACAAAGTTGTATAACAGATTATTTGAAAATTAGAATATTTTAAAATCCTAATCGTTCCAGAATAACATCTTTATCAAACTCTTCTAAATCTTTATACTCTTGCCCCATACCTAAAAATAAAATGGGTTTCTTGATAGTATAAGCAATACTTAACGGGGCACCACCTTTCTCATCAATATCAGCTTTAGTTAAAATTGCTCCATCCATTTCTACAAGTTCGTTAAATTTTTTAGCTTGTTCAATACAATCATTTCCTGTGATTGATTCACCAACAAATATTTTCAAGTCCGGTTTGGTAACACGAATAATCTTTTCCAATTCTTGCATAAGATTTGTGTTTGAATGTAATCTTCCAGCAGTATCAATAAGTACAACATCAATTTTATTCTTTTCAGCATATTTAACAGCATCAAAAGCTACTGCTGCTGCATCACTGCCATAATCGTGTTTAATAATCTTTACACCTAATTGTTTGGCATGTTCTTCTAATTGCTGAATTGCTGCAGCTCTAAATGTATCACACGCAGCCAAAACTACAGATAAATTGTTTTCTTTAAAGAAATGAGTTAATTTAGCAATAGAAGTTGTTTTACCAGTTCCGTTAATTCCAAAAAAAGTGATGATGAATGGTTTCTTTTTGTTCACTTTAGATAAAATGTCAACTCGGTCAAAAGTAAGTATCTCGGTAAGAGTTTTCTTTAAAGTTTCTTCAATCTTTTTAAGTACATCTCGAGGAAGAGGTTTGTCAACAAGTTCATCTTTCAAATCTTCTTTAATCTTTTCAATAACTTCCATTGAAACATTACTTTCTAATAAAGCAAGTTCTAAGTCCCAAAACAAATCGTCAAATTTGTCTGCAGAGATAGTTTTAGTGGTTAAAGATTGTTTAACTTTCCCAAAAAAACTTTTCTTTGGTTCAGAAAGTATTTTAGTATCATCTTCTAACTTTTTTTCTGTAACGGGTTCAATTGAATCTTTTTTTATTTCTTTGTCTTCAATAATCTTTTCTTCTTTATGTTCTTTCTTTTTGAACAAACCAAATAACTTCTTTTCTTTTTTAGGTTCTTCAGCAATAGGTTCTGTTTCTTTCAATTCAGTTTTTTCTTCAATAACTTCTTTTATTTTTTCAAAATCAGGTTCGAATTTATGTTTAGTAATATCATACCTTTGAGGAATCTCTTCACTAAGATTTTCTTTCTTAATCTCTTCATCAAACTTTTCAATATCTTCTTCAGTTACAGAATCCTCCTCTTTCTCTTCAACTTCTTTTTCTTCAGCTACCGCAGGCTTTGCCGAGGATTCAGAATCTTTTGATTTTGTAACTTTCTTAGCAGAATCAAAATCTTTCGGAATAATAACTTCTTCAGTATCTTCAGAGATTTGTTGAACAATTACTTCTTCTTCTTCAGGTTCTTCTTTTGTTTTTGTTTGTTCATCAGCAAAAAACGGTTCAAAAGTAGTTCCAATATTACTTTCTTCTGTGATTGGTTCTTCTTCAACATTATCAATTAAATCTTGAGCAGAAACGATTTTTTCTTCTTCAGTGGACTCTTCTGTTACTTCTACTTCAATCTCTTTTTCAACAGCTTCTTCCTCAGCCTTCTTAGAAAATACTGATAAAGATTTCTTTAATTTATCTTTAAGTTTACCGAACATTCCTCAAACACCCCGATTTAGAGGAATGTTGAAAATTGCTTGCAATTTTGCTAACATTGTTACTGTACTTCCCCTTCAACTTCTCTAAAAATTTGCATTGCTTGTTGATCAAACTGTTGAGCCATCTCTTGAATCTCAAAAGTCCTTCTTTCAATATCTTCTTTTTGTTCTTCCAATAATTTTACAACTTCTGGAATTGTTTTCTCAACAGTGGTATTTGAACCAACATTAACAATAAGTTTTTGATTATTTTCAAGTTTAGCTTCGAATAAGATACCATCCGCAATTGGTGCCAAAATCTCTGTCCCAATATCCACATCACCCAATTCTTTAACTGCATTGATAGAAACATCTAATTCTGCGTTTCTTTGATGAAGTAATTCTAAATGCTGATTAATCTGTTCCATTTGCTGTTGTAACATCTGAAACTGCTCATACTTTTGTTGTAATTGTTCATCGTTTGCCATGTTTATAATTTGTTCACAAGTTGTTCAAGATATTGTTTGTATTTCACTTCAGAACTTAAAAAGGGTAAATCTGCATCGTCTCCAGCAACTTTGTTAAGGAATGGAGAGTTGACAATCATAACTTTCTTGCCATCTTTCTTAATTTCTTCAAGTTCTTTCTCTACCAATATCTTTATAATTTTCATATCTTCGTTTGTTAGTGTCATAAATGGCTAATAACAAAGTGTTTTTATAAGGTTTTTGGAAATATCATTCAACAGTATATGTTCCTTTTTCATTACTAACTTTAAAGTCAAGTTTATCTGCTTTTAATCTTGTTTCTCTGTTACACAGAAATTCAGAAATAGATTCTCCTACTTGATTACAATAAAAAGCCTTAGCAGTTACATAATCTAAAGAGACAACCGTCAACCAATCTTTATTATCATTAAAATATCCAGGATATCTTTCAGGAATAGAATCAGTGATCAATATTTTTGCCCCAGAATTTCTTAACCTTTGTTCTGCAGTAATTCCATTTTTTTCACTAAAGATACCATGAGTAGCACAACAATAAACTTCAGCCCCTAATTTAATCAGATATTGAATTGGTCCATCCTTATTTTTTTCTTCCTCTCCTGCAATTGAACCAGCAGAATCAACCATATCCTCAAAAATAACTATTTTTTTACCTTCAACTTTCCGATTAACAGAATTTAATCTAGTATTGGCTTCACTATGAGCAGTTCTAATCTTCTCGAAAACATCCCAAGAAGTTCCTAATAATTCTGCCCCTTTTATTGCTTTCTTAACACCACCAGAATCTACTGCCATACCTAAAGTATTCTTGTTAGAATAACCTGGTTCTCTTAAAAAAAGATCTTTATAGTAAGCAGTGAATTCAGGAGTAGCTGGCAATTCGTCTAAAGGGCCATCAAAAAAACCTTGTTCCTGCTGAGCATGAAGATCATAGGTTTGAATTCTTTTAAGACGATTCTTAGAGCTTGCTTCTAATAAGTTAAAGTAAAGTTTAGCAGTAATAGGAACACGACCATCATCTTTTTTATCTTGTCTCATGTAGGGTAAAAAAGGGGCATACAAAGTTATTGAACGCACTCCTGCCCGAACTAAACTATCAAGAGTAATAAACAAACCCATTGAATCTCCATCAATGTGAGGTCCTGTTTTTTCAACAGGGTTCTGAAATTTATAAAATAAATGAACATCTTTTTCACGAACATTGCTTTCAACTTGAACAAAAAATTCGGTATTTTTATGCCGTTTCATTTTTCTTGGCACAAAACAAAGATTATGATTAATAATGCCTTCAAGAATCTCAGTCTCTTCATCAGTAGGATTAGGAAATTCTTTATTAACTCTTTCTATAATTTTCTCTTCCAAATGAGCTCTTCCAGGCTCACAAGCATCATTATCTAATAAAACAGTATTAGACAAGATTTCTAATTTTCTATGTCGTTTAATTTTTTGATAATTATTCATCATTAACACCTGATTGGACGGATAAATTCATTGTTTATATAATTTTGTTTCTTTAAAAACAACTAATCAACCCCCTATTTACAAAGTATACAATAACTTTTTAAACTACTTCTCAAAATATATAATTATGCTTACAGATTTACAAAAGGAACGTTTGTACAAACAACAATACCGTTTAGTAGGAAACCATTCAGCAGTAAAAGTTTGTTTCTGGACAAAAGAATGTGTTAGAGAAAAGAATAAAGTTTGTTATAAAGAACATTTCTATGATATTCATTGCGGGAATTGTTTAGAAATGAGTCCAGCTATAACTTGTAACCAAAGGTGTTTACATTGTTGGCGAGACACTTCTGTTTTTTCTTCTTCTTGGGAAGGAAAAGTTGATGATCCAAAAGAAATTATTCAAGGTTGTATTGACGCACGTAAGAAATTAATGATTGGTTTCAAAGGTAATGAAAATGTTGATTTAAAAAAGTTTGACAATTATTTGATTCCAGACCACGCAGCAATTTCTTTAACTGGTGAACCTTGTTTGTATCCAAAATTACATTTGTTAATTGATTCATTCTTTGATGATTTTAATTTCAGAACTGTATTCTTGGTAACTAATGGTACGGTTCCAGAAATGTTAAAAAAGTTTGGAACTGAAAGTAAATATTTCCCAACGAATCTTTACATGTCTTTAGAAGCGTTTGATCAGGAGAGTTATAAGAAATTTAATAATCCCGTTTCTGTTGATACTTGGAATAATATTCAAGAAAGTCTGAAATATTTAGCAACAGTAAAAGATGATTGTAAAACAATTTTAAGAATTACTGCTGTTAAAAACTTTAATATGGATAAAGCAAAAGAATTTGTCAAATTCATAGAAATAATGCAACCAACACATATTGAAGTTAAAGGATATGGCTTCTTGGGATATTCAAGAAAGAGAATGCAAGAAGAGAATGTTCCCGAATGGAATGAAGTAATTGACTTCTCCAAAGAACTAGCGGAACTGACTGGTTATAAAGTTACAGAAGAACATGAACCAAGTACGATTGTACAGTTAAGTTTAAAATAAACAACTCTTTTTCTAACTATAATGGCACGTAACTTAACTGGAAAACATGGAGCTTACTTTGAAGCAGTACTTCAACTTAGAGACATCTCTCCAAAAGTGATTGATTATGCTGAAGATGAGATAGCTAGAGTTAAATTGCATGTAGCCAAAGTAATAAAGTTAAAGAACGGTTTTGATTACTATTTGTCAGACAATTCCCTTGCTAGAGCACTTGGCAAGAGATTACAAGAAAAGTTTGGTGGAGAACATACTGTAACTGCAAGTTTATGGGGAGTTAAAAAAGATCGAGAAGTTTATCGTGTAACTGTTCTTTTCAGAGGAATTCAATTTGAAGCTAAAGATATTGTTGAGTATAAAAAAGAACAATATGTTGTAAAATCTTTAGGGAAAGACATATTTTTACAAAATGAAAAAACAGGCAAAAAAGTTCATGTTAGATATAAAAACATGGGAGAAATTAAAACAATTAATTAAACTCGCTTCTACAGTTATCTTTATAATCATTAACCATTAAAACTTTTCCTTACTAAAGATTAGAAAACAACAATCTTTATAATGAAGTTCAGACGCAAATGAGTTCATGTTGAGAAAATTTAATCACTGCCTATTATGGATTTTACTATTATTTGTCCTAATCTCAACTTCAGCATTAGCTTTACAGAATGATGTATATCATCTTAAACTTCTTGCAGTTCAAGATAATGGCGAAAATTATACAGGAAGTACCGCTGATCTTTATTTAGAGTTAATCCCGGGCCACAGCAGAGTATTCTTAGATACATTTCCATTAACTAAAATGGACACACAAGTCTCAACAAGATTTGCAAAAGAAATTGCTTGCAAACATTTTCAGTTAGATTGTGAAAATTATGATTTTATTTATACGATTAAATCTGGTTCAAGCATAATTGGAGGACCAAGTGCCGGTGCTGCAATTTCAGCTTTAACTGCAATTGCAATGTTAGACTTAAATTACAATCAAGATATAACTATTACCGCAACAATCAATTCTGGAGGAACTATCGGACCAGTAGGTGGTGTGAAAGAAAAATTGGAAGCGGCTTCAAAAGCAGGACTTAAAAAAATAATGATTTCAAAAGGTTCTAGTAAAATTAAGTTCTCCCATTCACCTGATCAAACAGAAGAGGAAAACGGAAAAGAGGAGATGTCTTATGATTTAATTGAATATAGTAAGAATAACCTCAGTTTAGAAGTTGTAGAAGTAATGGATATTGATGAAGTGGTTTACCAATTAACTGGTAAGAAAATCAACCAAGAACAAAAAGAGATAACTAAAAATTTAGAGTATCAAGAGATAATGCAAAGACTACAAAAATCTTTATGTAATAGAACAAAAATTATCAGAAAAAGGATAAAGTCTAGTAACATTAAATTAAGTAAAGAAACATTAAACATATCTCTTGAAAATGATTTTAATTTTCAATTAGCAATGAATGAAACAAATTATTATTCTGCAGCAAGTTTTTGTTTTAGCAACAACATTATTTTGAAAAAAGAATATTATTTACAAAGTAAACTTCCCAGAAAAAAGTTTATTGACCAATTTAAAGTTTTGGAAAGTAAAATAAATTTGTTAGAAAAATTATTAGCAAATCAAGAGATTTCAACAATTTCTAGTTTACAAGCGATGATGATTGTTAAAGAACGCCTGAATGATGTTAAAGAACAGGTAAAAGAATTTAATACTAAAAAAGAAACATTAAATAACGAAGAATTATCATCCTTATTATCTTATGTTGAAGAACGTTATTATTCAGTGTTATCCTGGAAAGAATTCTTAGATATGTCTGGTAAAAGATTCATTTTAAAAAAAGAGAATTTATATAATTCATGTTTACAAAAGATATCTGAAGCTGATGAACGTTATCAATACGCCAGCATTTTCCTGGGACAACTTGCAGTTTTTAATATTCAAGACAAAATTGAACTGGCTAAAGAATCAAGCCAAAAAGAGGAGTATGAATTATGTTTAATCAAAGCAATCCAAGCAAAAGCTGAAGCAAATGCAATATTAAGTTCATTGGGAGTTACTGAAGATGTATTTTCGGAATTTATTGATAGTAAGATTAATGCGGTTGAAAAGGTCATTTCAGAAAATAGTATAGAAGGTACTTTTCCGATTATGGGATATTCATATTATCAATATGCAAAATCATTAACAGAAACTCAAAAATACACAGCTTTAATTTATTTAGAATATGCATTAGAAATGAGTGATTTGAGTATTTATTTCCCAGAGGAAGGAAAAGATAATAATAGCAATATTTTTGTTTTCTTTAATACAAATCGAGATATACTATTTTTATTAGAAGGGTTTATTGCAGGAGTTTTACTGACATTAATTATTTTTATGGTTGAAAAGCAATGGATTAAGAATAAAAATAAACACAAAATTAATATTAAAAAAGTTTCTAAGAAAAAGACCAAGTAAGTATAAAAACCCCTGGCAAACCTCCGAAAAGGCTTGCTCGGGGAAAAAGAGGTGATAGATGTTTATACTATAAAGTAGCAACTACTATTTAAACTTTTCGGTAAGTTTAGTATTTGAAAGTAGTTACAGTATGAAAGGGCAAAAGTTAATAAATATCATTCTATTTACCCCCATTAGTAAAGAGGTGAATCCATATGTTTAAAAAAATTATCAGTCTAATGATTGTATTAATTATTTCTCTATCAATAATTGGTTGTGGGTCTGACGAAGAAGTTGTTGAAAAAGTGATTGAAACGCCAGTAGTCCCTTCTGAACCAGTTGTTGAAGATGTACCAGAAACTCCTGCTGAAGAGCCCAAAATGGAAGATACAACCAATGAGGATGAAGCAATAGAACCCGTTGTTGATGAAACTGATGTAAAAGATGAAGAATTGGTTACAGAACCTGCTAACAAGAAATATACAATTAATGTTACAACTGATGGTTTTGATCCTGCAACATTAACAATTAAAGTGGGTGATACTGTTGAATGGAAGAATATTAGAACAGGAAATTTAGATCAAGTCATGATTATTGGTGCTCAACAATGTACAAAGATCAAAAGTGGAGTTTTAGAAACTGATGAAATGTTTTCATGGACTTTTGATAAAGCTGAAACCTGCACTATTGTTGATGGAATAACAACAACACAAACTGGAAAAGTTACTGTTGAATAAAATAGATGGAGAGACAAGATGAAAATTGGCTTTTTTGAATTGGAACCTTGGGAAGAGAAAGAGATTAAGTCTTCTTTTCCAAAAGACCAATTATTCTTTTCAGAAAAAAGATTAACAATTAAAAATGTTAAAAAGTACAAAAATTTAGAAGCGATAGCAGTTTTTGTTCATTCTGAAATTAATAAAGATGTTCTAAACAAATTGCCTAAAGTTAAATTTATTACAACAATGAGTACAGGCTATGACCACATTGACTTAGAAGAATGTAAAAAACGAGGGATTATAGTTTGTAATGTTCCAACTTATGGTGAGAATACTGTTGCGGAACATACTTTTTCATTAATATTAGCATTAAGCAGAAAAATTGTTGATTGTGTTAATAGAACCAAAAGAGGAAGTTTTGTTTTAGATGGATTGCGTGGGTTTGATATTAAAGATAAAACAATTGGAGTTATTGGTGGAGGAAACATTGGCAAACATGTTATAAGAATAGCCAAAGGCTTTGAGATGAAAGTTCTTGTTTTTGATTTGTTTAAAGATAAAAAATTTGCTAAAGAGATGGGTTTTAAATATGTTAACTTAAATTTCTTGTTAAAAAATTCTGATATTATTACGCTACATATACCAGAAAATAAACACACCCATTATTTAATCAATAAAGAAAGTATTTCTTTAATGAAAAACTCTGCATTTTTGATTAACACTTCCCGAGGAGGAATTGTTGATACTAAAGCTTTAGTTAATGCTTTAAAGAAAAAACAAATCGCCGGAGCAGCCATTGACGTTTTGGAAGATGAGTGTGAAATTATTGAGGAGACACAATTATTAAAGAAAGAGTTTGGTGGTCATTGTGATTTGCATAAGATTGTTCAGAATCATCCTTTGCTAAAAATGAAAAATGTAATCATAACACCCCATAATGCATTTAACACTCAAGAAGCTTTGATGCGGATTCTTAAAACAACAATTAAGAACATTGACTATTTTAGGAAAGGAAGAAAAGTTAATCAGATTCGTTAACTTTATAAGTAAATAAATATTAATTTACAATTAGTATGGAAAAAAAGGGGCAGATAACTGTATTTATAGTATTAGGAATATTAATTGTTGTTTCAATAGCTTTATTGCTATTTTATTCTCAAAGTAGAATACTTCCAGATGGTAAAGAACAAGCAGAAACTAATCAAATTATGAGTCCACTAAAATCTCAAATAGATTATTGTCTTGAAAAAAGTTTGGAGGACACCATTTTCTTTGTGGGTATGCAAGGTGGTTATTACTATTCTCCTGCAAAAACTGAAGAGTTGTTATTAACAGATATTCCTTATTATTATTATGAAGGAGAAAGTCTTACACCAGATAAAGAAGAGATGGAGAGACAGTTATCTTTAGGTGTTAGAAATGTATTACCAAAATGTTTAGATGATGTCAAAGAATTTTTTAACAAGACTGGCGTTGAATTCAAATATGAAATAAAATTATTAGATGTAGCAATTAGAGAAGAGAAGGTTATTTTAAATTCAATAGTTCCAGTAAAAGTATATTATAAAATGGAAGATAACAAAGACCTGTTGAATTATGAACGACTCTCAGACATTTCAACAGACATTACAACAATTGCAGAATTAAGTGATTTTTCTGTTGAATTAGATTTAGAATATAACAAAGTCATTGATTGGAGTAAAGAGATTGTCCAATTACAAGCTAAATATCCACAGACATTTCCTCTAAGCAAAATAACAGATTTAGCTTATGATGAAGGTTTTAAGATTGAGATTATTGCTCCAGAAGAAGTTAGTTACGGAGAGGGAGAAAATAGTAATGAAGATAAAGAGTTTGAAAATATTGAAAAAAATCAAAATAATAAAGTGATTGTTTCAATATTAGATGACAAGATATTTGATAGACCATACTATTTTAGTTTTGGAATTTTATATGATATTGATATTGAAAACCACTTTAAAGATGATATTGAACTTGAACAAGAGTATAAAGAAATGACTGCAAAAGGATGAAATTAAAATTTATTATTGGAATTGTACTTTTTCTTATGTTAATTTTATCACTTAATGTTATTGCTCTGGAAGGAGATCCTGGTGATTATAGTGAAATGAATGAACAAGAAAAAATTAATTATTTACAAAACAATTATGGGGTTACTATTTCTGGTGCAGGATTAAGTAATGTAATTGTGTCTGGTGATTCAGTATCAATTAGTGATGGAAGTTTTGAGTTTCAAGATGGAACTTTTAGTGGTGGGAGTGTTGAGATTAGAGGAGATAAAATTGTTTCTGCAACTGATGTATTAATTAATGATTATACTCATAACGGTGCGTTTGTTGCGGGTACTGTAACTATTGGTTCTGGTTTTATTCATTTAGATGAGGGTAGACTTAATCTTGGAAGTAACACTGATTCAAAGATGGAAATCACTACTAGTGATGGAACGGAGATTGACGTTTCTGGTGGTAGCGGTTATAACGGAAATATCATTGCAAATGATGGAAAATTCGATCTTAAGTTACATGACAATTCTGATAACAAAGAACAACGTCTTAATGTGGAAGGAAAGATTGAATTAGTTAATGGTAGAATTAAAAATGGAGATGGTTTAGAAGCACTTACTCCAGTTGAAGGAGCATTCTCTGAAATGCCTAAAGAGGGAGGTGTTTCTTTTACTAATGCAGAGATTAATGGAGATGAAATTAAAACAAATAAAGGATGCATCGCAGGTAATTGTTTTGATGGAGATGTTCCTTTAGAACCAGGAAAAGAAGATAAAAAAGATCAAACTGTTAAAATCAATTACAAAAAAAATGATGCTGGTGATAATGAAGTTGTAGTTAAAGGAGAAAAAGTTAAACACCGAGAAGCTAATCAAAATGGCGCATTAGAATTGAAAAGAATAATTAGTTCTGAAAGTGGTGTAACCATTAATGAAGAAGCAGGATTTTTGACATTAGGTGAGGATAGTACTGTAACTGAGATACGTGGTGGAGACCCACATTCAACAACAAGAGTAAGCGAACAAACGACTTATCTTCCTGATTTTGAACGTAATGCTTGTGATTTAATTGCAGGAAGTTGTGTTGCAATAGATAATTATGGTTCAGCAAGAGTTAGAGCAACAGACAATAACAATATTCGCTTTAATGCTCATCAAACAGTTCCAAGTTTAGTTGTTGATAAGATTAATGATGGTAGTAAAGTCAGATTTGTTGAACAGGGGAAAAATCAACAACTTACTGAATTAAATTTTAATAAAGAAGCAGGTTTAACAATATACCCTGCAGGAAATTTAAATAAGCTAAATACAAAAATAGTTTATGATTATGCTCTTTCTAATGAAGAAAGTAGAGCAATAGAAATAGATCCTTATGGGAAAAAAGTAGAAATTAATGGTAAACCCATTGCTTATTTAGATGGGAAAGTTATAGAGAATTATTACTTAACAAATTTTGGTAAAGTAATTACACAAGAAGAAAAAGAAAGTTATACACAAAGGTTAAAACAATTGGAAAGCTACGATCCAAAAAACAATGAATTAAATGACTTTTTAATTTTAGCTCTAAAGAAATATGGATATTTAACAGATGAAAAGTTAGAAGATTTCACTTATAAATATAATACCAATATGGTAGAAAGTAATCCCAGAATGGTTGATATGGAAATAATTTCTAAAAATTTACTATCAGATAAAAATATAGTATATGGATACCAATCCGAAGAAAACTTAGTTTTAATATCAAACTCATTAGAAAATCCTCTTGCTTCTAATCCAATATTACAATTAAAACTAATAGAATCATATGAAGGTGGAGAACTTTCTTCTGGAGGCATAGGCGTATTTAATGAGAACCTGGGAGAATTAGTAGATTTAAATAGTGCTGATGAAGTAGAGAAATATATTAATTTGTTAAAAAAAGCACCTAATGATGTTGACGAAGCAGAGAAAATTGCAATAATGTCATCTCAGTTAGGACAATTAATTTTAATAAATCAACCAAAAGTAAGTTTGATGGACATTTCTAATAGTTTGATTGATAAAAAAGATTTATCAAAATATAAATATCCGGATTTTGTTAAAAATCCTTACGTAACGGCAATGGAACTTTATCAATTGAAAAAGTCAAGTCTTGGAAGATCACATTATGGTAATAGTTTATACAATGAGAGAGAATCATTTCAAGCAAGATTAGACATTATCCAGAATGCACCAGAACTTTCTAATTTACTGAGAAGTTATGCTGAAAATGCTGGAGGAGAAGAATTAAAGTTTATGTTTGAACAAGGTAAAGAGAATGAAGCTTTTGCAATATTTGAAGAATGGGGAAAGAATATCCACAACCCTAAATTAAGTGAAAAAACAAGAGAAATTTTAGAAAGAGGATTTAAAACGTCTGTGGTGAGTCAATTTGCAACTCAAACAAATCATTTGGGTCATATTGGTCAATCTCAAAAAAGAGTAGAATTAATTGGAAAAGCTCCCACATCTGTTTTAATTAGTTCACTTACGCCAAACATGGATTTAATAGGCAATGCACAATATTTATACAGATCATCAGAAGGAATAATGATTAAAGAATTAGAACAACGTGCAAAACAAGAAGGTAAAAGCTTGTTAAGTTATGTAAAAGAAAACAGTAATAAGAACACTTATGATGCCGTTAGAAGAACAATGATTGCCTGTGGACAAGTAACAGATTCTAATCAAGAAATGCAAAATGAACTTGATCAATTTCTTCTTAAAGAGATGTTTTTAGAACCTAGTGGAGAAATTTATGGGCAGGGTGCAATTAGAGATAGGATTGACACAAGCGAAGGATTCCGTGATGAATATATTACAGAAATGGAAAGAATAAATAATTGGGATGGAAAAACAGATTTAAATAATGATGGAAGAATTGATGAAGAAGATAAAAAATTCCAAAGAGGAAAAATAGCTTATATGCAAGCTAATCTTAGAAGAAATGAAGATAAGTTCGATCAAAATAATCCTCTTGTAAGAGAAACAATTAATAATCCTCTTCCTGAAGTGATTGAAGCAGAGTCAAGATTAAAACTTCCTGAAGATTGGACAAATAATTGGGAAAAAGAAGGAAACAAGTTAGTTAGAAAAACGGCGGTTGCATTTACAAGTAATACTGAGGATAAAAACGAGTATCAATGGTTCAAAAAGTTTCCCAGCCAAATGGGTATGAAAATTGTTCCAGGAAGTGAAATTCTTGATGATGAAGGAAACTTAGCAGCATATACATTAGAATCTACTGGTTATCAATATATTCCCGGAAAAGGAAAAGTTGCCGTAATTGAAAGGTTAGAAGTTTATGGAGATAATGACCCTAAATTTGATGAAAAAATAGGTGAAGTGTGGAGAAATAGAGATAAATATGCTGTAGTATCACAAAGAGGCCATAGTGGTGGAGAAACAGAAGTATACAATGATTTAGTTCCCAATGATGCCCCTAAAGGTCATGCAAATATTAACATCGCTGGTGCTTGTTATGCGCAGTCAGGTGTTGCTCGAGCTACAGCTGAAAAACATCCTAACTCAGTTAGTACTGGAACAACAGGTACGGGAGAAGGATCCAAAAACATAGCTTATCTTAAAAATACATTAAAAGGATTAGGAGAAACAAATGATTTAGGAACCATTGGAGAAAATGCAAGAAAAAATCTCGGTGGAAGTGAAAATGCTCAACTTTATTCTGGATATGAAGAGAGTGTAAATGCAGGATTCTTAATAGGTACAAGAAGGTTATCTTTAGAAGATAGAGAACAGATTACTCCAAGTAATATTGAAACAGTACCAACTACATTAGAAACTGAAGAAGAAACAACAATACCAGCAATTAATGTAAATACAGAACCAGTAGAAGTCTCCTCACCGGGAACAACAGAAGAAAACATTGAGCCAGAACAAAATATTGTTCCCGATTATATAGAAGATGTAGAAGAAGAGCAACCGACCATACAACCAAATCCATTTGATTTATCAAACAAACTTAAAGGGAGAGAATTATTTAATAATCCACGTTGTCCAAGATGTACTTATTGGAAAAATCCTGTAACAAAGAAATTAGAAGGATTTAATCCAGATGGAACTAAATTTACTTTGAATCAAAAACAGAAAAATGATCTTTTAGAAACAGGATATTTTAATTAAATTAAAAAAAAAGTTATTGATAGTTTTTTCTTGCTCCGTAAGGAACTATTAAGACATTGATTTCTCTAGGATTATCTAAACCAGAACCAATCTGTTTCAACAAATCTGCTAAATCTTTTTTGTTAAGTTCAATATTCCCATTAGTTCGACCTGCGTTCTTAGCAGTTGTTGAACGAATATAAATTGAGCTTTGCAATTTACTATTTTGTGGGATTTTTTTAGTTCTGGAAAGTTTCTGAAACCTATTGTAATCTGAACGATCAGGAAAGTCTAATTCTAACCAAGTACAAGGAGCACTTTTACAAAATGTTGAACGGTCATCAACATTTCTTATTTTATAATTTCCTTCAGGAGTACATTTATCTTTATCATGATTTCTATCTCCAAACGCACTTCTACCTAATCCTACTTTATATGTAGAAACTAACTCACCTTTAACATAAAGATCCATTTCATTTGCAGATTTATCAATAACTAAAGCGTAACTATTTCTACCATGAGAATCACAAACAGCTTCAGCAATTTGAGATTGATAATTGTTAAATTTAGTTTCTGTACATTCTGCTCTTGCAGGAACGGTTTCACAAACTTTTGATTCTAATTTTTTATCCGGTTCTTGAGCATTAGAATTAATAGGGACAGTTGCTAATGCTGCCAAGAATCCTAATGTTAAAGCCATATTTTTAATTGATTGTTTCATTCTATAATTACCTCTTCATCTTCAAAATTATTATCTTCAACGGGATAACCTAGTCCTGTATAATCATCTCTTGCACCATAACGAACTACTGCAATTCTAAGCTTATTTAAGAATTTTTTTTCATTTTTCTTACTCATTCTTTTATGATCAGTAATCCCTAGATTTTTATAAAGAGAAGCAATATCGTCATCACACATTCCACTACAACCGGCAGTCCAATCAGAACGGTATTCAAAGTTACAATTTCCAGAACCATGAATTTCAACAGCACCACCTATGGAATCAGATTTAGATAAAGTGCCATCTTTTTTTCTTTGCTTAAATTCTTCTTTATCTTTTTTATTTGGATAATTAATCCACAAAGCCTCACCAAAAACAGAACTTTTATGAATAAATCTAATTTTATAAACCCCTTCTGGAGTTGCACCATCACCTTCACGAGTTTTATCATCAACAGGATTCCACCCTAATTCAACAGGATAAGTTGCTTTCTTCTCTCCGTTAACGTAAACGTCCATTTCACGGGCAGCTTTATCAATTACAAGACAATACTGACCTTTTTTAGATTTAGAAAAATCAACACATTCATCAACCCAACTTTTGTATTTAGTTAAATCATCTTGATTAAATTTGTATCGTCCATAATCTAATCCAATAGGCATCTCTTTTAATTGTTCTAAAACAGAATCTTTTACTGAAGATACATCTTCTGAAACATTTCTAGCAACATCAACTATCTCTTCAAGAACATTTTCTGAGGAGTTACTATTGTTTTTGATATTCTCTTTTCCTTCAGCAAACACTGGCGTAGTAGAAGCCAAGATTGCTGATGCTAAAATTGTAGATATAAATTTTTGAGCGCCCATTTTAACTTAAAATAGAGCAGAGTTTATAAATCTTTTGTTACTGCCAAGTGAGTAATTTAAACCATGATGTTTTTGTCCCACTTTTCTGCATATAGTTTATATTGTCAAAAAGTATTGTTATCTTTCTATGTATCAATTGTCTCAAAGTTGTGCAGGATATTGTGGAAGACCAAGTTCATTAGAATATATTACTAATTCCAGTTCAAATTTGTACAATAATCAAAGTAATTTAGAAAATACATTTTATTCCATCAGTTCAAATCCAATAAATGAGGATATGTTTGTTCCATCGATAGATTACAATAAAAAAGAAACCCCCATATTTCAGATATATAATAAAATTAAAGAATATCTTCTTCCAGAAACCCAGGTCAATTATGGTTTCCAACCAGACAATTTCTTGAAAGCAGGAAAAGAAGGAGAATTTGTTGGTAAAGCAGAAGAAGTTAAAGAATTTGTTGAAGAAACATTTGAAAGTATTTTTAATAGACCATTCCCAGATGATATTAAAGTGAGTCTTCTAAATAAAGAAGAATTTAAAAAAATAAGCCCAAGTGATGGGGCGATAGGATTATCTATTAATAGGAGTAAATATGGCTTGTTATCAGAGATATTTATTTTGAATGATTCATTAGCTAGGGTTATGTTAACAATCGGTCATGAGCTTGGTCATGTTTTAACAGAAACTCTTGATAATCCTCATGATGAGGAAGCGAAAGCTTATGCTTTCTCGTTAGAATGGATGAGAATAATTAAAGAAAATAATATCGCCAATTTAGAAGATGCAATAATCCAGGAAAGACCTGCTAGAAATGGATTACATAACATTGCATTTGATTTTGTAACTAAAATGATCAGGAATGGAAAAGAAGTTTGGAACGTTTATTTAGAATTAATTAATAGAGATATAAGTATAAAGTTTCTTCAATCACAATAATTGTTTTGAAAAGAATTATTTTTCAAAATTTTAATTTTATTTTTAAGAACTAAATATTCTTCTTTCATTTTATCTTTTGGAATTGCATTAATATTTAATAAAGCATCGTCGCATAATTCTTCTACAGTCAATTTATTATGCATAGGACAATCAAAATCTTGTGCTTGAGAATATAAGAACTGTGCACAGGAATAAAGTTCTTCTGGCATTATATTTTTATTGTAAGAAAGTGTTGTTTCACCTAAACAATGTTCTATGTTTTTTGGAAGGGGGTGTTTAAATCCTTTGTAAGTCCCATCTTGAATGTAACGTGGACAACTAAATGGAATAGTTCCTGCAATGAGAGCTAACACTAAAGTTTTTCTCATTTTTATTATTAAGAGAAGCTAATTAATAAAGTTTATGTGATAAAATGCATAAAAACGGAAATAATATAAAAGTGTTAAACATTTAATATGATTATGATTAAAAAGTTATCATTAACATTTGGAAGTAAAACTAAAGCACAGGAGATGCTTTACTTAATGCACGATTTGAAAGAAGTTGTTAGACAAGGTTATTATGAAGAAGAATTTCCAAAAGTCAAAAAATATTGTAATGACAATGATTTGTTTATGATAACATCAAAATTTAAAGTCTTACTTGCAGAAGAGAGCAATTATTCCAATAAAGGTATAAGAGTTACTGAAAAAGATAAAAGTGTAGGGATGCATTTTGTTTACATTTCTAAGAACGAACAAAAAGCTTATTTAGCATCTTATTATGAACTAATTGAAAATAATAAAGATTTAGGTTTATTATTGGGGTATCCAGAATGTTGCATAGAATTCTTTTGTAATAATTTTAATGAAAAAGATACAAATCCTGAACATCAACCTACAAATTTTTTAACTAATATTTCTAAACGAGAAGAAGATAATGTGATTATTTCTCATTTTCCTTGCAATTCCAATTGTCCTGCCAGTATAGAAATTGCCAAACGAAAAATGGATTTAATTATAGATATTGATAAATATAGAGCAGAAGAATTGATGGAAAGTTTAAAAGTTAACAAAAATAATGAAAATTAACTTTGTTCTCAAAAAGGATCTTTGAACAATAAAATATAATGAAATATTTTAATAATTAAATGCATTCATTACTAAATATAAACCTAGAGGATTTCAACTTATTTTATTTAATAGAACTAACTAGATTGTAATTTTCTCTTTCTTTTGGCCTTTTTCATTTTTTTACGTTGCCACTTCCAACGCATTTGACCTTTCTTTTTCCAACGTCTTGAACTTCTCTTCATTTATTTGCTTTGAGAGGTAGTTTGTTTATAAAGGTTTCTAAAATGAATTAATTTGTTTAGAGTTACATTTATAAAACAGAAAATAATACTAATTAAAAAAGAGGTGAATATTAATGATTATAACTAGCCTAGGCAATTCTCAGAAAATAGCTAAATCTTTAGCTAAGAAACTGCGTTGTAAATATTCTGAAACAACTGTTGCAGCATTTCCAGATGGAGACATTTATTTAAAATTTAACAATAGATTAAAGGGTAAGAAATTAGTAATAGTTCAATCATTTCAACCCCACTCAGACATGTCATTGTTTGATATTATTTTTGCAGCGGAAACTGCTAAAGATTTAGGAGCGAAAAAAGTGATCTTAGTAGCACCATATTTATCTTATATGCGTCAAGATAAACGGTTCCATGATGGAGAATGTATTTCTAGCAAAGTGATGGCAAAGATGCTTAACAATTCTGTTGATAAAATTATTACCGTTGACCCACATATTCATCGTTACAAATCTTTGAAAGATATTTTCACGATTCCTGCAAAGAAATTAACTGCAAACAATTTAATTGCAGAATATATTAAGAAACACTTTAAGAATGAAATTATTATTGGACCAGACTGGGAATCTTATCAGTGGGCAGAAGATATTGCTAAACAAGTAAATGTTCACGCAACAGTCCTTAAGAAGACCAGATTTTCTTCCAGGCATGTTTCTGTAAAGATGATTAAACCTATCCCTATTAAAGGAAAAAACGTTGTAATTGTCGATGATATTATTAGTACTGGCCATACAGTAATTGAAGCAGCAAAAAGTGCTAGAAAACTTGGTGCGAAATCAGTTTCTGTGATTGGGGTTCATGGATTGTTTGTTGAAAATGCCATTGAAAAATTGAACAAAGCAGGAATTAAAAAAATCATTACGACAAATTGTATTGAACATAAAACTAATAAAATTGATGTAACTCACTTGTTACTAGAACAATTAAAAAGTGAGTTAAAGAAAAAGAAATAATCCCATTAGCGGTTCCGTTCTTAAGTGGACCTGGAGCAATTGCAACAACATTAGTTTGGGCAAGTAACGTTCCTGGATGGGCTGAAACCGTGGGTTTAATTGTTGTTGTAGTTCTAATTAGTTTAATAGCATACATAATTTTAATTAACGCAAGACTTCTTAACAAATTTTTTGGTAAAACAGGAATCAATGTTATTGAAAAATTAATGGGATTAATTGTTTTAGTAATGGGAGTTCAGTTTGTGATTAATGCTTTGAAAACTTTAATACCTTCTTTGTTGTGAAACAGCCGGTAATTATAGTGATATAAAATAATTTATGATTTTTCTAAATTTTAATCATCTAAACTATAAAGCTTATAAATAAGTACAACCCAAAGAAAAAAATGAGTATTAAGAAAGTCCATTCAGAAGTAATCACCATAATGTTTATTGATATAGTTAGTTATACAAAAACAACTACAAAATTGAAAAGAGTGGAATTTGATAATTTGCATGAAATATTTGATAGACTCACAAAAACTGTTTTTAAAGAGTATTCTGGAAACGTGATTAAAAAAATAGGAGATGCATTCCTAATAACGTTCAAATCTGCAACAAATGCTGTTCTTTGTGGAATGGCATTACAAAGTACTTTGAAATATTTTAATGAGAAACATAAATTAAAACAAAAATTAGAAATTAGAGTTGCAATTCATACAGGAGAAGTTCTTATAAGAGATGGTGATGTTTATGGTGATACAGTTAACATTACTTCCAGAATTGAAGGAGTTGCTAAAGCTGGAGAAGTAGTTTTTAGTGAAATAGTCCATTCTACAATTAACAAAAATGAAATTAAAACTGCTTATATTGGGTCACATAAACTTAAAGGGTTGGAGAGACCAATTAACCTTTTCAGGGTACAAACTAAGAAAGATTTAGTTTTATTGAAAAAGAAGGAAAGGAAAAAAAGGACCCATAAAGTAAAAAGATTTTTTAAAAGAACATTGTTGAAAATCGTCCTGTTGGCGATTATAGGAATATTAATTTTCTTTCTAATTCGTTTAGTAATAATTAAAAATTGAATTTAATGAAGAGAGAATAATAAGAAATAGGAGTGATAGAAATAATGAATTTAAAAAAAAGATTTTTTCTAAAGTATAAAATATAATATCACCGGCAATATTAAACTGCCCATTAAATGATTCTTTCCTACGCCCCAAGAAGAAGCTATTATCCCCATTGCTGTTGCCGTTAGTAAAATGGTAATTCCAATAAATCCGTCAAAGAGGAATGTTAATAACATTATAAAAATTATTATTGACCCAATCATCTTTTGATAATTAATTTTTACAATGAACTTAGAAAATACTTTTGAGATATTAATAGCTAAAAATGCGGCAATCCCACCAACAATTAAAGCTACCCCCACAAAAAGAAGCATTTCTTGAAAACCAATCTCTCCCAATAATTTATTAACAGTAAGAATAGCACCATTTCTTGCTTTCTGTAATGTATAAGCAGTAGCGATACTAATTAGCATTCCGGCTGTGTTTATTCCACCAACCAAACTAAGAAAACCTTCATCGCCGATATCACCAACAATATTAGTTGCAACAATGGCTGCTTGAGAAGAACCAAAACCAGGTAAAAATGCGGAAATAAAACCAACTCCCGAAGCAGCAGTAATTGATTTAGTAATATTTTTATTGGAGATTGTTAATGGTTTCTTTAAATTCTGTTTAGGAATCTTTGATTTCTGTAATAAGCTCATTAAAAGTATTGATATTCCAAATAATCCTGACAATAACGGAAAAAGTGGTTGCTTCAAGTTAGGGATACTAAATACTATCAGCCCTAAAGATCCTGCCAGTAAAAATAAAGTTAAACTCTTAAATCTTTTACCTTTATCTTTACCAATCATAAAAATCATAATTAAAGCGAGAATGTAACCAATTCCCCCTTTGACTATTGGATAAACTGCTTCCATACTAATTATAAAAACAGGAAATAAAAGAATTCCTAAAATTAAACAGCCAAGTGAACCGATTACAGTATAAACAATAGCATTATGGCCTTCTCCTTTCTGTAATAATCTATGCCCCGGAAGAACGTTTAATGCCTGTGCTTCGTCTGGAGCACCAAGATAAATACTAGGGATAGAATCTAAGAAGGTGTGCGTGAGAGCTAAACTAATGATATATACGGCAACGATTATTGGAGAGGTGATTGTTAAAAGTATCGGAGAAATTGACAAAATAATTAATGCAATTAGGTTCACATGAATACCTGGGATTAAGCCTGTGATAATTCCGGAAATTAAACCCAAAACCATAGCAATAATTATCTCAAAGAACATGGTTATAGTTATTTAGAATTAACATGTTAATAAGTATTCTTGTGATAAGATATTAATTACTTCAAACGTTATTTTCACAAATAGACATTTAACACAAACATTTATATACCTATTTTTTTTACATTAACATTAATTAATATTAAAAAAAGAGCATGACAGGCGTAACGGGTGATATATTTGTAAACATTGGATTAGTGTTTATCATAGCTGCTATTGCGGCATTTGTTCTAAGATTGTTTAAACAACCACAAATTTTAGCTTATGTGATTGTTGGGGTTCTAATTACACCTGTATTTAAAATTGTTACAAACACTAACATTATTGAATCTATGTCAACTATTGGAGTTGCATTTCTACTTTTTATAGTTGGATTAGAGATGGATTTGAAAAAATTAAAAAATGTTGCTTTAGTCTCAACGTTAGGTGGAGCAGTACAAATATCTATACTGTTCCTTACCGGATTTTTAGGAGCACTTCTTTTTGGTTTTCTAAATATGGAAGCAATGTATATTGGATTGTTAATTACATTCTCTTCAACAATGGTTGTAATGAAACTTCTTTCAGATAAAAAAGAATTAAACACATTGCATGGAAGAATCGCAGTAGGGATGCTTTTATTACAAGATATTGTTGCAATATTTGCTTTATCAATATTTGTTTCAATTAACCAATTTAGTATTAGTGTATTTGCAATAGCTTTATTAAAATTCCTAGCAATGTTTGCTTTAGCATTTATTAGTGGAAAATATATTTTCCCAGAAGTATTCAGATTTTCAGCTAAAAATCAGGAATTATTATTAATAACTTCATTGGCTGTCTGTTTTACTTTTTCATTAGCGTTCCATTATTTAGGTTTTTCAATTGCTATTGGAGCATTTTTAGCAGGATTAGCATTAGGAAACCTAGAATACAATTTTGAAATTATTGGAAGGGTTAAAAGTTTGCGAGATTTTTTTGCATTGATATTTTTTGTATCTTTAGGAATGGGATTATCGTTAGGAGTTTTAAAAAATCAATGGCCAACGTTAATATTTATGTTAGGGATGGTACTTTTAATAAAACCATTATACATCATGTTTATTTGTTCAGTTTTTAAGTATACAAAAAAACCCGCATTCCTAACGTCCATTTCACTTGCACAAGTGGGGGAATTCTCGTTAATTTTAGCAGCGCAAGGATTGGTTTTAGGACATATTTCTCAAGAATTATTTTCATTAACCGTTGTTGTAGCATTAATAACAATCACCGCAACATCATATTTTATTAAGTATGACCATGGATTATACAGATTTATGGAAAAACCATTAGGAATATTCGATTCATTTACAACCGAAGGATTAGAGTTTCTTCCAAGTGAAATTAAACCTAAAATTTTATTATGTGGTCACAATAGAATAGGGTATAGTATATTAAAAGAGTTTAAGAAAATAAAGAAAAAAGTATTGATAATTGATTATAACCCAGAAATGATTGACCAACTTGTGAAAGAAGGATATCATTGTATTTATGGTGATGTTACTGATGCAGAAATAATTGATAAAATGAGTTTAGAATCACTCACATTATTAATATCAACAGTTCCTGAGGCACATGATAATTTCCATTTAATCAATAAATTGAGAGCAGTAAACAAGAAAGCAAAAATCATTGTAACTGCTTCAGAAATTGATCAGGCTTTAAAATTGTATAAACATGGTGCAGATTATGTTATTATGCCCCATTTCCTGGGTGGAGAACATGGAGCAAATCTAATTAATAGTTACAGAAAAAAGAAAATTAACTTAGGAAAAGAAAAACTCAATCATATGGAACATCTTAAAGAACGTAAAGAACAAGGCCATGAACATCCTAAAGAATAAACAAGGAATATATTTTTATATTAGTTCTTTTTTAAATTTATAAAATGATAGAATTAGAAAAAACATACTTGGCAAAATATCTCCCAGAAGGGTTAGAGAACTGTAAATATAAAGAAATCCTTGATATCTATTTACCCACTGAAGCAAGACATCCAACATTAAGGATAAGAAAAAATGGTGACAAATATGAAATCACTAAGAAAGAACCAATTGCTAACGATCCTAGTGAGATGAAAGAAGAAACTACAACATTAACAAAAGAAGAGTTTGATGAATTGAATAAAAACTTAATTGGTAAAAGAGTTAGAAAACTGAGATATTATTATGGGTACAATGGTCGAATCGCAGAAGTGGACATATTTCAGGATTCATTAATAGGTTTAATTGTGATTGATTTTGAGTTTGATAATGTTGAAGACAAAAACACGTTTCATATGCCAGAATTTTGTTTAATAGACATAACACAAGAGGAGTTCATTGCTGGTGGAATGGTCTGTGGCAAAAATTATGAGGATATTGAAGATAATTTGAGAATATTGGGATATGGCAAGATAATGTTAGATTGAAATTAAGTTAAAAAAAATATTAAGAAAACAAAGTAAAAATAAGAAAATAAAAGATAAGAAAAAATCTAAAGGCTTGCTTTAGCTTTTTCAATTAAAGGTAAAACCACTTCAACTTCTTCTTTAGTCATTCTACCTAACTTGGCAAAAGAAAATTCCCCTGAAGCATTCTTATTTTCCCTAGTAATTTGTAATTTAGGAACACCTTCATTGTAAGAAAATACAGCAACAGTAATTCTACATCTTTCAAATTCTGCTTTATCAGAATAAAGCTCTTTGTCTAAACTTTTATCAAAACCAACCATTTTTTATTAACCCCTCATATTTGTTTATATTATAATATTATATTATAAAAGCAACTATATTAAAAACTTTTCGGGAATTTTTGCTATTAAACGTCCAAATTGACTACTTCAAGAGCATGTTTTTGGATAAATTCTCTTCTTGGAGGAACTTCATCACCCATTAAAACTGTAAACATTTGGTCTGCAGCAACTGCATCTTCAATCTTAATTTGTTTAAGTGCTCTAATAGTTGGATCCATAGTAGTGTCCCAGAGTTGCCTTGGGTTCATCTCACCAAGACCTTTGTAACGTTGGATAGAAATATTTTCTCCCATTCCTTGCATTATAGCATTCTTCTCAGAATCATTATACACATATTCAACTTTTTTACCTTTCTGTAACCTGTATAAAGGTGGCATAGCAACATAAACATGCCCTTTTTCAACAAGTGGTTGCATATATCTATAAAAGAAAGTTAATAATAAAGTCATAATATGAGAACCATCGACATCTGCGTCAGTCATGATAATTATTTTATTGTATCTTAATTTATCTAAATTAAATTCTTCACCAACACTAGTGCCAATCGCAGAAATCATAGCAATAATTTCTTTATTTTCCATGATTTTGTGCAATCTTGCTTTTTCAACATTAATTATTTTTCCACGTAAAGGCAAAATTGCTTGAAATTCTCTATTACGGCCTTGTTTGGCACTACCACCTGCAGAATCACCCTCAACAATATAAATTTCACATTTGCTAGGATCCCTATTAGAACAATCTGCCAATTTACCGGGTAGCCCAGCCCCTTCTAATGCACCTTTTCTTCGAGTAAGTTCTCTAGCTTTACGAGCAGCTTCTCTTGCCCTAGCAGCATCCAAACTTTTTCCCACAATCATTTTTGCTGCTTGTGGATGTTCCTCAAAATAAATATTTAAATTTTCATTAACAATGGAACTAACAATTCCGTAAACCTCGCTATTACCCAATTTTGTCTTAGTTTGCCCTTCAAATTGAGGTTCAGGAATCTTTACTGAGATTACAGCAACAAGCCCTTCTTTTACGTCATCCCCACTAAGTTTAACATCTGATTTAGCGTTTACTTGTTTCACAAAATTGTTTAAAACTCTTGTTAAAGAAGTTTTAAACCCAGATAAATGTGTTCCCCCTTCAATAGTATTAATATTATTAACAAAAGAAAAAATGTTTTCTTGATAACTAGAATTATAACGTAAAGCCACCTCTACAACAATATCATCTTTTTCAGCTTCAAAATAAATTACTTCATGTAAAGGTGTTTTGTTCTGATCAACATAACTAACAAACTCTTTAATTCCACCGTCATATTTAAAGGTGTCTTGTTTAGTACTATCACGTTCATCTATTAATCTGATTTCTATCCCCTTATTCAAGAAAGCCATCTCCCTTAATCTTTTTGTTAAGATGTCATAATGAAAGACAGTTTCAGTAAATATGTCAGGGTCAGGTTTAAAATGAACTATAGTGCCCCTTTCATTAGTATCTCCTTTAACTAATAATTCAGTCATTACTTTTCCACGAGAATATTTTTGATAATGTGTTTTACCATCCCTGTTCACATTGATTTCTAATTCTAAAGATAGAGCATTTACTACAGACAATCCTACGCCATGCAGTCCTCCTGAAACTTTATAAGAAGATTTGTCAAACTTTCCACCGGCGTGAAGTTTTGTTAAAGCCACTTGTACAGCCGGAACTTTAAATTGAGGATGCATCTCAACGGGTATACCCCTACCATTGTCCATAACAGTAACAGAATTGTCCGGATGAATTATAACTGTAATTTTATCACAATGGCCAGCCAAAGCTTCGTCAATAGAATTGTCAACAATTTCATAAACTAAATGATGTAAACCACGCACAGTAGTATCACCAATGTACATCCCAGGACGTTTTCTAACTGCCTCTAATCCCTCTAATACTTGAATTTGTGAAGCTCCGTATTCAGATGGAATTTCAGGTATAGGTTTTGATTGAGTCTGCTCTTCTTGCTGCTTTTGTTCTTTATTTTCAGATTGATTTTCCATTTGGTTTTCAGATGGATTTTCAGTGTTATTTTCTTCCATTTTTGGCAGTTAAAATTAATATAATTAATCCCCTTTTTATCGTCGATAAATCAATAAGATTAATAGGGGTCCGGGCTTTATAAAGATATCGGTTTTATAGGATCTGTCCAGAGTCTCACCAATTTGTATACTGCCTGCAATAGGTGCATTTTTTAAGCAGGGCACGGCACCTAAGATTTTTGTTTGTAAACTCACAAAAATGTGCCTCCTTTGGCGCTGCTTAAAAAATCCATGCACCGGCACGCAGTATACAAATATTTGACGTTTTGGACGAAGCCAGTTTTAGAGTTAGACTTTTTAACTAAATTTTAGAATTAAGAGTTTAGCATTAATGTTAATTCTTTTGCTTCAGGCAATTTTCTTTTTTTACCACCAAGACCAGCACTACTAAGTAAAGTCTCCGTTAAATTAACATATCGGGAGTCATTGAGAATATAAAAATGGTCATTCTTAATTCTAACAAATGATGAAGAAGCAGGGTGGGCCATGATCTTCCGATAAAACAAGCGGTAAGCATGGGTAAGCTTTTCAGGATCATCAACATAATTTGTAGGAATAAACATGTTAAAAAAATGTGATAAATCTACTAGTCCTGAAAAGTTTTTTTTATTTTCATTTTCAGAAGAATATTTTTTTCCCTCGGACATATATTCTTTCCAAAAAGTAAGATTGGCTTTTCCAAGATGTGTGTTTGTTTTTTCTGTTTTGTAAACTACATCGCCAAACAAAATGTTTTCCAGTTCTTCTTTAGAATAATCCCTAACTAAATGTTTAGACAATTCTAAATCAAGCCCAACCTGACAATGTAAGTAAAGTATAAAACTTCTCCATTTAACATCATTCTCGAGAGCGTTACGATTTTGATATTTCTTAAGCTCATCTAAAGTAAACAATTTTGCCAACTTCTTAGAATGTGCCACCCCTTTTTTCCACTTCTTGTAACCCAATTGATGATACAAATAAGCAATCACATCACCATCACCAATCTCTTCTTTTATTTTTTTAATTTAAGATCTCTTTTAACTCTTTTAGGTGTTTTTCCAGTTGAAACCCATTCTCTAGCAGTAAAATATTTTGCCCCATTTGCAACAAAAGCTTCTCTTGTTTCTTTACGATTATATTCACCAGATTTAAGCTTCCCTCTAATTTCTAAGAATTTATTTACAGAAATATTTTCTTCACAAGAACCAAAACCAGATAAAATTTGTTCAAGTCTTTCTCTTTTTCTTTCCACCAACAATAGACCAGAATCAGAAATTGTTTTCAAATCAAGAGGATGAGTAACATTAACCCTAACCTTTGTCAAACTGGGATAAATTTCTAAATCAGAAAATAAAACCCCGATTTCTTTAATTAAAGATTTGTTCCTTGATAAATCAATAGAAATGCCCGGCTGATAATTATCTGCATTTGAAGTCACTGAACTTTTAGTAGATAAAAAACCGCGAAGATAAGCACGCTTGCAATCAATACCATCACCCAATAATTGCCAAGGAACAATTGTGTTATCAAGAGTATGTTTCTGAAAAAAATCAGCAAACTGATCAGAAAAATAATGAAATTTCCAAACATTTCCAGTAGGATGAACTTGTGGTAACAAACCAGTTAAATGATAAATTGACCCAGCTACTTTTTGAATTAAACTTTCCTCTTTAAAACTTATACCAAACGAAGTGGTTTGAGGGTTTTTCTTTGAACCAGCATAAACACCAAGAAGAAATGCTAAATCCTGATTTTCATTTTCTTGAATTGGTTTTTTCTTTTTTGAAAAGTAACCTAGCTTTGCTAATAATAATGGCATTTCTCCAAATTGGGTCCAAGATCTAATAGTTGTAACTGGCAAATTTAACATTTCAGAAACTTCACTAGGATTATGAATCTTAATCAATTCATGAACGGTTTTATAATTTTTGTACTCTTTCTTTGATTCAGCTAAATGAAATTTTAAATCTTCCTCTTTAATACCGAGGGATCTAAGCAGATCTTCTTTTTCTTCAAAGATAGCTTCAGCTTCTTGATCAGTTAACCTCGCTTCTAACCCCATAAATGATTAAGAACAAACAAATTATATAAATATTATTAGACTCTAAACTTCATCAGTCCGCCAATGAGGATTAACTTCTATATCTGCAAATTCTTTTCTTCTCAGATAACCTTCCCAAGCAATCATTGCTCCTTGATCACCAGCAAGGTCCATTGGCACTTTGAAAAATTTAGCTCCCCTTTCTTTACACATAATATCTAACATCTCACAAAATCTTTTATTAGCACCAACCCCACCAACCAAAAGCAATTCTTTTTTATCATTATGTGCCATGGCTCTTTCAGTAACTTCTGCCAACATTGCAAAACAAGTTTCCTGCATACTAAAACATAAATCTTCTTTAGAAATTCCCACGAGAGGACTTTGTCCTCTGGGGGTTCCAGAAAACTTTGTTTTCTCAGAACCTTTTTTTAATAATTGTTCTGATTTTGTTAAAACTCCTGAAAAACAAACATCCATCCCTTTAACCACATAAGGAAGCCCAACATATTTTCCAGATTTAGCTAATTGTTCAATCTTTGGTCCTGCTGGAAAACCTAAGCCGAGAATTCTACCAAATTTGTCTAACATGTTTCCCAAACCAATATCTAAAGTTTCTCCCATCACCCTATAATGACCACCTTCTTCAACAATAACCTGGGTATTAACACCAGAAACATAAATGTAACAAGGATCTTTAAGTTTGTTGTAAACTTTCCCAATACTTAAATGAGCACAACAATGGTTAATCCCAACTAGCTTTTTATTGTTATCATTAGCCAATTTTTTTGCAATATGATATCCTGCCCATAATACTGGATCTAACCCAGGGCCCGCAGAATAGGCAATGAATTCAATATCTTCCCAATTAACTTTCGCTTCCTCTAATGCTTGTTTTAAGACTTTCTCAGCAACTTTATTATGATGTTCAGCTACTTTGTCTAGAATCATTCCAACGTCTTCAGAAGTGTAACTATCAGTAGCGTTAGCTAATACTTCACCTTTATCTGTTACTATTCCAACACCAAACGTATGTGCAGTGGATTCTATACCTAAAATGTTCATAGAATAGTTAATTTATAGATTTATTTAAAAAAGTTTAGGGTAGGATTACTAAAATTCTAAACATTGCGAAAAAGGATTCTCCAATGTTCTTGAGATCCCACCTATTTCTACAGAAAGAAATTTCTTTTCTAACCGCTTCATTCTCCTTAAATAACCTTGATCTTTTGAGGAAAATAAATAAATTTCTTCAGGGTGCACCCTAGTTCTAATTTCCGATAAATTATCATAAACTTTATGCCATTCCATAATTATTGGTTTCCTATCATTAGGATCACTAACTTTAACTTTTCCTGATTTCCAAGCCCATGGCCATTTAATTAAAGAAACATCTAAATCTTGATTACCAATACTTTCAAGAACATCATACTTTAAAATTTCTCTTTCAACCACCCATCTATTAGGAGCAGGAACAACAATCTCATTTCTATCATAATCACAAGGAACTAAAAGTTGAGTTGGTTGTTGTTCTCTACTAAAAGCCTCAACAAAATAATCAAGATTATGATCATTAATCTTAAAGTTCGGACAATAATGTGGTTCGTATCCCATTATAAAATGAAAAGATAAGAAGTATAAAAAGATTTTGCAAGTCAAAACATAATTAAATTTTAAATAACAAAAAAGCTTAAATAAAAGCACCCTGAAAAACCATTATGGCTTATAAATTGCAAGTTAAATCATTTTCTAACCTGAGTGAAAGAGAACAAAAACAGTTAAAAGATTTAGTTAATCCTGACGGAATCTTTCCTATTTGGTTAAAGGATACTATGGGTTATTCAAAAAGATATGCTTCCTTAGCTAAAGTAGAAGAAACCATTGTTGGCTGGGCTGCAGTAGATATCAATAAAGATGGAATGAATGGAGTTGGAGCTTTTACGAGATCTCAACACAGAGAGGGGAATCGCTAAATCTTGCATAGATCAAGTGTTAAGCCACGCCAGTTTGAAGTCAAAAAAAGGAACAACCTATTACTTAATGTATGACCAAGAATTTAAGGAGTTATTCAAACCTATAATAGAGAAACATGGGTTTTTTCCATCCTCTGCAACTTTAGTATATCAAGGTTAACAATTATCCAGCTTAGAAGATATTTATATATTTAAAAAAAAGTTTAAAAAAATAAAAAGTAATTCTATTTACTACTTACAGCTTGTCTTTCTAAATCACGTTTCTTAGTAATTGCTGCACTTTTAGAACTTGATTGATAAGCAAAAATAATCTCTTCAGCTAAAGCATCTTCAATACTTTTTCTTTTATTAAAAGATTTTAAATAAGCGCCTTGAGTCATGTATCTTAAAACAAGATCAATTCTTCTTTGAGGTGCTACATCAACTGCCTTTGGATATCTTGCTCCACCATATTCAATAGCAATAACTTCTTCACGAGTTGCTGCTTTTTCAATAGCTTTAACCAAAATTAAAATCGGGTTCTCTTTTAACTTTGCTTCACATTTAGCTAATGCTTTCTCAACAATTCTTAAAGCATTATCTTTCTTACCAGTATTATGACCTGAACTCATAACATGTTTTTTACTTTTATGTCCAGAGTTCATTAATTTGGTAGCTAAACGCTCAACAATAGAAACGTTAGATTTGTGAAACCTATTTCCAGCATAACGAGCACCAGTTTTAGGCAAAATCCTTGGTTCTAATGAGATGTATCTTGCTAATCCAACATCAGCAACAGTGATTTTGTCTGCTGACCATCTGTTAAAAAACTTTATTTCGCTCATTTTTACTTATCTCCTAGCTTTCTCCAACTTACCTTTTAATAGAGCACTTAAGCTTTGATCGTTAACTTTTAATACTTGCCATCTAACTCCAGGAATATCTCCTTTTGCACGACCCATTTTACCGCCAATACATTCAACAATAACTTCATCGTGTTCGTTAATTAATTTTTGTGCACCGTCACCAGGCATAAATGCAGTAACTTGTTTACCATTTTTAACTAGTTGTACCCTAGCACACTTACGCATTGCAGAGTTTGGCTGTTTTGCTTCAACTTGAATTTTCTCTAAAACAATTGCTTTAGCTTGAGAAGCTCCCGCTAAAGGATCAAATTTTTTCTTAGCAGCAGTTTTATTTTTCTGCTTAAATGTTGATCTTCTCTTTTGCAACTTCTTTGCTGCTCCTAATCCTCTAGACTTCTTTGCCATTTTTTAAATAATTTTGACCTCATTAATGTTGAAAAAACGCTTTACAGCGCGATTTATTAGTTTTAGGTTCTTGCCCCCCCTACCTATTAATAAACTTTTTGTTTTTTTATTACTGTCTTTGATTAGGATATCACCATTTTCTTCAACAATTTCTTCCACTTTAGCTGGATAGATCACATTTTTTGTAAAAGAACAGACATTATCTCGATATTCTATTACTTTTATTCGTTTACCTAATTTTTGTTGAATACTTTTTATATTTATCCCGCCTTTACCTAATGCTTTACCAATTTGACCAACACCAACAATAAAGTAAACAGCTTCATCATTTTCATCACGAAAACAATCTTTAACTCTAACCCCAGTTGCTCTCTCCATTAAAGAAGATAAACCCAAAATGTCTTGATCTAATTTCAGCCTTGTCATCTTATTATTGCAAAACGCCTAAAACAGATATAAAAAAGTTTTTTTTACACAGAACACCCAATTCTTCGTTATCTAATTCTAAATTAACCACAGGTATATGGGCCAAATCCGAATAATGAGTTATACTTTCTTTAACATCTCCTGGGCAATTATTTGTTAAATAAATTTTTTCTAATTCTCCCAATTGAAGTTTCTTAATTACGGTGTCTGTACCTATAACTATTTTCTTTACAACTAATTTCTCTTTTATTGTTTTAATGTCTTCTCCAGTTTCTTTTTTCTTTGCCATGAATATTCACCTTTAATTATTAAATATTTTATGTTAGTTCTATTTTGTTTATTTCATCTTAGTGATTAAACCAGGTAAACCTGTTCCTACTGGAACTGGCTGGTTAATCATTACATTTTCTACAACGGAAGTTAGATGATCAACTTCTCCTTCTAAAGCAGCATTAATCAAATGTCTGATTGGAGTTTCAAAACTTGCCCTTGCTAAAACACTAGACTTTTCACTTACAACACCATAACGTGTTATACCTTTAACTTGTCCATTTGCACACATAATGTCTGCAACAAGCATAATATGTCGAATATCAATGTTTAAACCCTGAGACTCAATTACTTTGTATACCTCATTAATGATCACTTGCCTAGCAGCTTCAATACCATAAATAGCACGAATCTCGTGAATATCATTACTGATGGTTCTTTGAGGATCAACATCTGGAAGTTTTAAGATGTCTTTCAGATTAGTTCCAGCAGTAAGGATTAGATATTCATCTCCCCTTTTCACCGGTAAAACCTGAGTAACTTTCTTTACACCTTTAATTTTAAGAACTTTGATTTTTTCTTTAATTGCATACAATTCTTTAATCTCATCGGGTTTATTACCTTTTTGTTTAAAAGTGATAGTATTATCTGTTGATTCCAGAATAAACTTTTTTGCTTTTAATTTAATAAGCTTAACTAACTGTTTAGTATCTAATCCCTGATCTTCTAATATACTTAAATCAAAAGTTAATTTTAATTCTTGATCAAAAATATTAAGTGAATATTCAGAAACAACCTCACTAAGTACAGTTTCTTTAATTAATGCGGCAAATTTTCTTACTTTTTCCATATCTTTACAAATTGGATCTTTTAAGAAAATTTCCATCATTGGTGTTTTAATTAATTTACGCGCATCAAATATTTCAATGATTCTGGGAAGGCCAGTTGTAACTTGTACTTCCGCTACTCCCGCTAAATGAAAAGTATTAAGAGTCATCTGTGTTCCGGGTTCACCAATACTTTCAGCACTTACTAAACCAACACTTTCCCCGGGATTAACAAGGGCGTTAGTATAAGTAGTAGAGATTGTCACCATAATACCTTCAAGTTTAGCTTTTGTAAGAGTATTTGGCACTGTTTCTTTAATCTCCAAAATTATGGAAGGCGGTAAAATACGATCATATTTATTAATTATTTTTTCAAATTCTGGTTTCATTTTCCACCTCCTTTAACAACAAGTTCAATTATTCCTTTAACGTCAATAACTCCATTTTTAGTTTTAGAAACGTCTAGACCATCTTCTCCATAAGAAAATTGGACAATCTTTCCTGCAGCGTCCCTTACTGAAGAATCATATTCTACTTTCAAATCTTGCATAGCGTTTGATAATCTTCGATAAAGATAACCAGACTTTGGAGTTCTTAAAGCAGTATCCATTAAAGCATCTCGGCCAGTCATTGCTCCAAAAAAGAATTCGTTAGGAGACAAACCACTTTTAAAATTATTTTTGATGAATCCTCTTGCACGAGAACCTTTATCACCCTCTTTAAAATAAGGGAGAGTTCTATTTTTGAAACCAGTTTCGATCCTTTTACCTCTTAATGCTTGCTGACCAACAATTGCAGTCATTTGAGCAATATTTAAAGGGTTACCTCTTGCACCACTCTTTGCCATAACTAAAGCAGAACTGTCTTTTACTTGTCTCATTGCTACATCTCCACTTTTATTCCGTGCTTTGTTTAGAACACTTAAGATTTGAAGTTCTAATGTTTCTTCAATATCTCTACCAGGCAAATGTTCAAGAGTTCCTTTATTATACATATCGATTATTTTTTCAACTTCAATTTCAGCTTTTCTAATTACTTCTTGAATATCTTCACTAGTTCCTTCTAATAAGTCCATATCAGAAATACCAATTGAAAAACCTCGTCTTGACAAAACAGCAATACCTAATTTAGAAATTTTCCCTAACAAGTCAGCAGTATAAGAAGCACCGTATCTCTCATAAATGTTTCTTAACATTAATCCACTTTCTTGTCCTAAATTAGATTTATCCATCAAACCGGATTTAAGTTGCCCGTCAATAATTCTAACCTCATTACCACTTTTATCTTTTCCAATAAAACTAAAATCTTTTGGAAGTAATACCGAAAAAACTTCTTTACCATTAACTTTTTCTTTGTTAGGTAATAAGGATAAATCTTCAACGCCAGCAGAATAAAGTAAATCGATTGCTTCTTCTCTAGGCATAACTAACTCTTTTGTTAGTAGATAGTTTCCGGTAATACCATCATGAATACAACCAACCACACTTAAACCATAACGTGGAGAAATAATTTGAGTTTCAACCAACATTAAAATTTTTGCTTCTGCCCTAGCTTCTTCATTTTGTGGAACGTGTAAGTTCATCTCATCACCATCAAAGTCTGCGTTGTAAGGATTACAAACTGCAGGATTAAGGCGGAAAGTCTTTCCAGGAAGAACTTTGACATGATGACACATCATACTCATTCGATGTAAAGAAGGTTGTCTGTTAAAAAGAGCAATATCTCCGTCAATCAAATGTCTTTCAACAATGTAACCTTCACTTAATTCTTCTAATATTTCTTCTCGAGTATCACCAGTAATAGTTTTCCTTCTACCATTAGGATTAATTACGTAATTAGCCCCGGGATACTTTTTAGAACCATTATTAATATACCCAATCAGATTTTCTTTATTCCATTCTGTAACGCGTTCAGGAATTGTTAAATGCATTGCAATAGTAATAGGTACACCCACCTCATTTAAAGTGATTAAAGGGTCAGGAGAAATAACTGTACGTGCAGAGAAGTCTGTCCTTTTACCTGCTAAGTTATGTCTGATTCTTCCTTCTTTACTTTTAATTCTGCTAGTAATGGTTTTCAAAACTTGTCCACCTCTATGACGAGCAGGTGGCAACTGTGCCATCTCATTATCAAAGAATGTAGTAACATGATACTGTAACAAGTCCCAAAGATCTTCAATAATTACTTCAGGGGCACCAGCGTTAATATTCTCAAATAACCTTTGATTAATTCTAACAATATCACCCAGTTTATGAGTTAAGTCATCTTCAGAACGTTCCCCAGATTCAAGAGTAATACTTGGTCTCATAGTAACAGGAGGAATTGCCATAACAGTTAAAATCATCCATTCCGGCCTAAAATCTTTAGAATATCCAAATATAGTTAAATCTTCATCAGAAATTTTTTCTAACATTGCCCTTACTTCTATAGGACTTAACCTAATATCATTTTCATAAAAACTATAAGGTTTTTCCAACTTAATTTTTTCTTGTTTTTTCTCACAATGAGGACATTTTTCTTTAAGTTTATATTTGCCAATTATTTCTTTAATCTTTTTCCTACGTGCTTCAAATCCGCCTTCTTCTTCAGCTTGTTCTACAGTAGCAAGATGACGTTTTAAGTTTTGTTCAGGAATTAAAACCCTACCACAAAATTTACAAGAAGATTTTAACAAATCTAATACTTGTCGAATATATTTAATATGAACTGCTGGACGAGCAAGTTCAATGTACCCAAAATGCCCAGGACATTCTTTCAATTTTTGTCCACAGGTTTTACATCGTAAACCTGGATCAATAACACCCAAACGAATGTCCATTAATCCACCATCTACAGGGTAACCTTCACGATCGTAAAGTTCAGGAGTAACTACTTTAGCGGCCGCTAAATCCATAATCCGTTTAGGAGAAAAAACTCCAAAACGAATACTTTCAACTTTCTTGTAAACTTGGCGATTCATTTTTATTAGATCCTCATAATTATTAATATTTATTTGTTAGTTCCATTTTAGGATATATTCCTAAACTTCTAATTTCATCAAGTAATAGCTTAAAAGCATAACTCATTTCTATATAACTCACATCAACATCATCACCACACATTAAACAATATGTACGATTTTTATATTGATCTTCAACTGCAACAAGTCCACATTTCTCACAGACAGGTAAAACAATTTTGTCTGAATCAAATCTTTCTTTTAATAGTAAAGAAACTCCGTGAGCAATAAATGTATCCTTTTCCATCTCTCCTAATCTCAAACCACCCTCTTTGGCTTTACCCTCAGTTGGTTGTCTAGTTAAAAGTTGGATTGGTCCTCTTGCCCGAGATTGAATTTTGTTTGCAACCATATGTCTTAAACGAAGGTAATACATATTTCCAACGTAAATTTTTGCAAGCATTTGTTTACCACTACGCCCATCATAAAATATTTCAGTACCATCCTCTCTAAATCCGGAATTTAATAATTCTTCACGAAGATTTTCTTCTTTTTCAGAGTCAAACAATGTACCATCAACAAACCTTCCAGACAATGCACCCACTTTCCCACCAATTAATTCTAATAAGTGAGAAATGGTCATTCTGGAAGAAATTCCATGCGGAGTAAAAATCAAATCAGGAGTGATTCCTGAAGATGAAAATGGAGCATCGGCTGAAGGCACTAACAAACCAGTAACACCTTTCTGACCGTGTCGGGAAGTGAATTTATCCCCAATTTCTGGGATCCTTTCTTCTCTTAATCGAACTTGGATTAATTTATTTCCTTCACCATTTTCAGTTATAACTACAAAATCAGCAATTCCTCTTTCACCATGTTTTAGGGCAACTGAACTTTCTCTACGAACTGCTGCTGAAAGATTATACTCATCAAGACTAGATAAGAATCTTGGTGGAGAGGTTCTTCCAATTACTACATCTCCTTCATTTAGTTTTGCTTCAGGATAAATGATCCCATCACCTTCTAAATTAATATATTCTTTTTCACTACGGTAGCCTTTAATATCTTTATCAGGAATAGAAACCTCATCAACCAAACCACCAGAGTAACGAAGTTCTTCAGCACCAACTGGACGGAAATATGTACTTCTAGCAAGACCCCTTTCAATGGACCCTTTATTTAGTATTACACCATCTTCCATATTATACCCATCATAACACATTACTGCAACAACCATATTTTGTCCAGCAGGATGTTCTGCATAATTAGTAACATCATGGATTTTAGTTTTAACGATAGGATATTGAGGGTAATGTAAAATATTAGCATCCATATCCATTCTTAATAAATAGTTTGAAGCGTAGAAACCTAAAGCTTGTTTTTGATTTTTACTTCCAATAATCAAACGTGAAGATTGGTTATAATTTCCAAAAGGAACTAAAGCTGTAGCGATTCCACAGATAGAACCTTCTGTTATTTCTAAATGGGTATGTTCTGGTGTTAATTGATTTTCTGAATAAGCAACTAACGCATTTTCTTCTTCAGAAGCGTCCAAATATTCAATGATACCTTGTCTCATTAAATCAACCCAAGTAAGTTCACCATCTTCAACTTGTTTAAGATGTTTCTCAGTAAGTAAAGACTTTCCTTCTTTAATAATAATTAAAGGTCGCCTTGCTCTACCTTCATCAGAACTTATATGAACCTCATTGTTACTTTTATCATAATGAACATTAACATAATCTGAGATTGTTCCTTTTCTTCTCAAATCTTTAATATTATCAGTAAACATTACAGGATCTTCAGCAGTTCCAATAAATTTTGAATTTAAGTATATGTCTGTCATTTTAAGCTTCCTTTAACCCCAAATCAATTAATTTTTCGGTAATTTTATCTTCCTCAACATCTTGGGTTATTGAACATAACATAGCCAGATTTTTTCTAAGACCAATATTTGTTCCTTCCGGAGTTTCAATAGGACATAACCTTCCAATGTGTGTACAATGTAATGCCCGAGCATTAAAGTTTTCTTGACTAGAAGATAAAGGACTTACAACTTTTTGCAGATGTGAAATCATTGCTAAAAAGTTTGAACGATCCATTCTTTGAGAAACTCCTTGCCTACCCCCAACCCATTCTCCAGTTGCCATTGAAGAGTATAATCTAGATGTTAACAGTTTATCCCTAATAATAACTCTTATGGAAGGTAATTTTCCCCTTTTGATTATTCTTTGGAAGTTGTATAAAATATCTCCAACTAGAATTTTAAAATTAACTCTGAACAAATCCATCAAGAGTACACCACTTAATCTTAATCTCTTATTCATATAATGGTCTTTATCATCAGTCATTCTATTTTCATTAACAATGTCAATAAATTTCTTAAACATTTTACAAAGATTTTTAGCTTTAATAATTTGAGTTTCAGGGCCCATGCCAATATTAGGAAATAAATATTTATCAATAATTTCTTTAGTTCTTTCCATACGAATTTCTTTTGATTGACCAACACCAACTTTCTTAGCAATATAATCAATTGCATCATCTTGAGTTTTTATGTCAACAAACTCAAATAAATTTAAGATAATTTCTTCATAAGTCTTATCCTCAGAAACTGCCCTCATGATTTCTTCATCTTTAAACAAACCTAAAGCTTTAGCAACAACTACTATGGGTATGCTTTTAATCCTAGTAAAGCTCATGTAATAAATTCCATCTTTCTTACGTTCAAAAGCATGAGGGATTTTATACGAACCTTTAGAAGCAAAGAATCTTCCAACATAACCAGACTTACCCAGTTCCACTATAAAGTTATTTGGTGCAAGATCTTCAATGTTGACAATTACTCTTTCAGTACCGTTAACAATAAAATATCCACCTGGATCAGTTGGATCTTCGCCACGCTTAATTAAGTCTTCACGATTTAAACCACTAAGATTACAATACTTACTTTTAAGCATAATTGGAAGTTTTCCTATTTCAGCAATGAAATTTTCTCTTTGCACATCGTTAATATAAGTACTTACTTCTAAATAAATTGGAGCATTGTAAGAAATCTTTCTTAATCTTGATTCCATAGGATAAATTACTCTCTTGCTTCCATCAGCTTCAGTGATTTCTGGTTTTCCAACAGTAATTCTTCCAAACCTAATTTTAAATTTCTCTATATTATGAGGAATAATTGCTGGTTCTGCCTCTTTATTTTCTTCAATAATTTCTTGTAGTCCTTTATCGATAAAATTGTTGAAAGACTGTATATTACTCTCAACAAAATTAATTTCTTCAAAATACTTTTTGATTAAAATTGATTGATCCATAAGATAACCCCCTAAGTTTAACTAATCACGACCCTATAATAATTTGTTGTGCCAGCAGTTCTGCTGATTCTTTCTATTTTCACCACATCCCCTTGTTTAAGATTCATACCCTCAATTGCAGGATCAGTAACGAGAATTTTTGGTAAAGATTTAATGTCAACATGATGCTGTTCAAAAAGTTTTTTTTTGTCAGTTTCATTCAATTTAATATGTTTAGGAACTAATCCATGTGTGTTAATATTAATAACCATTTTTTATAATTAAGACCTCGCCGATATGATGTTTGTATGAGGTAGGAAAGTTTTCAAACTTTCCAATCCTCGATGAGTTGGAAGATATCGAAACACAAAAGTTTCGTAACCTTCCTTCCCTGAACGGGCCGGAAGGGATTTGAACCCTCGACCGCCTGATTCCTTCAAGAGATAAACTCCCAACTTAAAAGTCAGGCGCTCTACCAAGCTAAGCTACCAGCCCATAAAGACGACAATTTCTTGCCGTCCAGTTTAAGCGCCCTGGCCGGGACTTTCAAATCCAAGAGATTTGTATCCCCTGAAATATTCGAACCCGGGTCGAAGCCTTTCTGAAAACTCCCCGAAGGGTCTCTTTTTATGAAACTTTTCGTAAAAGTTTCCGACAGGGCTTCATGCTAGGCCGAGCTACACTACCAGGGCAAATATTTTCACGTAGTTGGCCCTATAATCCGATTTATCTTTGATTATAGAACGTCACTGGCCATTTTTTTGATAATTCAATGGGGGATTTATAAAGCTTTCGTATAAAAAGAGATAATGTAAAAAATAGAAGAAAAATTGTCCCACAATATGAAGTGATTAAAAAGCAAATTCTAAATAATTATGTTAATTATATAAGCTAAATTAACTCTAAATCTTTTACTGAATATGAAAAAAGAGTCCCCGCTCCCGGACTCTCAAGCATTTTAGGAAAAAGTCCCAAAACAACATTTGAACCGGGGATCTTCCGGTGACTACAAGGCTGGTCGTTTTTCATATATAGTCTTTAAGACAAAATCAAACGACTTCTACAGCCGGACGTTCTAGCCACTAAACTAAGCAGGGAATACTTCTATGGATTTGGGACCTATTTATTAAGTTTTTGTTTGCAAAAGTATTATAAAGCTAAAATGATTGTCTAAAAAGAGAGGTGATAGGTTGTGAAGAAAAATAAAAAAACAAGTCAAAACAATTTAATTGGAAGTTGGTCATTCCTAATCGGGATTATTTTAGCAGTAATATTGGGATTAGGATTCACTGGAACTTATCAAAAAGAAATATTGTGGACAGTATTCTTATTAGGCATTGTGGTAGGATTATTAAACATAGCAGTCGAAGAGATATCAGGATTTCTTATGAGTGCAACAATTTTAGTTTTAGTATCATTTTTAGGGGTACAAATTGGAATCTTTGATACCGTTGCGCCAGCAATTACTAATATGTTAAAAGGGATATTAACATTATTTGTGCCTGCAACAATTATTGTAGCGTTAAAATCAATATTTGTTTATGCACAGAATTAGTGAGATTCTGGACAGCACTGGATTTTCAAAAGTTTTATTAATAAGTCCTTTTTTCAATAACAGGTTATGCGGCAGTAGTATAGGGGTTATTATATGGCGTTGCCAATGCTTAAGCAAAGACGCTGTGACCCGAGTTCAAATCTCGGCTGCCGCATATCTTTTTTTCTAAAACTCAATGTAAAGCTTTTGGAAACAAGTTAAAGAGTATGTCTTCTTTTATAAAATAATAATTTTGTTCTTTAATTATACTATCAAATTCTTTTCTAATTCCTCTAGATAAGTGATCTATTTGATCAGGAGATTTAAACTGACAAACAAAAATAATATTTAATGAGTGAATATCAACGAAAGCATAGACGATATTATGATGATTTTTTATTCTTTTACGTAAAGAATTGATTTTTTCCTGTGAAACATTTTTCAACTTAATAATGTAAAGATACTGAATATAACCTAACTTTTCTAAAGATATTTCTGGAAAAAATTTAATAATAATTCCTTTTTCGACAAGTGCTTTCATCCGATAACGAACAATATCTATTGTTAAATTTAATCTCCTTGCAATTTCTAAGTAAGACAAAGAAGAATCTTCACTTAAAGTAGCAATAATTTTTTTGTCAACTTTATCAATATTATAATAATCAGAAACTCTTTTCTTAAAAGGCAAATTTTCAACATCTAAATCCTCATAAAAATCTTTAACCAAATGTTCAACCCTAAGAGTATCATTTGATAAAAAAGAAGTATAAGTATTCAACTTATCGCCAAAATGATTGATTATTCCTTGAATTATGCTTGCATAATTAACAATGTCCGTTGCTACAAACTCAGCAAAAATGTCCCATTGACCAGAAAGTGTTATAACCCAATCAGCATTATTATGATTCTCAAAATAATTGATAATTTCAGGAGATTCATAAATATCTTCGTTAAATTTTAGCAAAAGAGTAAATGTCGTGATTCCTAAAGCACCAAGATTAACAATACAAGAGAAATTATCAATCACCCCTACTTCTTTCAATCTTTCAATTCTGTATTTAACTGCATTTTTACTCAAACCAATCTTTTGTGATAGTTTAGTATGACTCATCCTGCCATCTAAATTGAGATAATATAATAGTTTTTGATCTTTTTTGTCAATTTTAACCATTGAAAACAGGAATAAGGAGGATTTATTTAAATAATTTTCCCAAAATTCGCAACATTCCAATAAAAACATTGATATACCTGGCAAGTTATAACTAATAAGTGACAAACAAGGAAGATGATAGATATTAACGAAATTATCCTTTGGAAACCACTAAAAGTGGTGAGTGTGATTATTTTTTTAGTTGCACTTTTACTAATTCCAATGAGTTCATTTTGGGCAATGATTACATTATTTGTATTAATCTGTCTTTGGAGTAGAGTCCCTTGTTTAATATCAATGTTTACAAAAGACCTAGATGTTATTGATTTCTTTGTGGTAATGTTAGGAATTCATGTTGGAGGTATTTTTGGAGGATTATTTGGTGGAATAGTGATGATGTTTACAAGAATTTTTGGACCAAATGAATGGTTTTTATACACAATTAAGGACTCAATTAGTTTAGTTATCTGTGGGTTTTTAACACCTTTGTTTTATAGTATGTTTGGATCGGCGCTATACACATTATATGCGTTTACCGCTTTAAGATGGGTTATATATTTAATATTAACAGCAATACTTGAACCAGAATATATGGGACTAGAATTAATGTTATGCACTATTGGTGGTTTCAAATCATATCTTTACAACACTTTTGTAATGAACACATTTGAAGGCCATTTAACAAATTTATTCATAGGGGGAGTTAAATTTAATATGGGATTATTATTGTTTACAGGATCAATTATTGGGGTATTCTTTTTGATAGCAAGAATGGGTAATTATTTAGAAAAAGTAATGCCACAAAAAGAAGTTCCATTATTTGTAAAATAAGAAGATGAAAAAATGGCCCCACCGGGACTTTCAATCACTCTTTCACTGGTTTTTGCATGGGGGTAAGCAACGTTAAGTTGCGCATCCCGCACTTCGCTCCCAGTTGGCGAAAGAACTGTGTTTGAACCCGGGACCACTGCTTGTCCTAAGCAAAATGTACAGAGTACACCCATATAAGAGCAGCACTCCACCAGACTAAGCTATGGGGCCATGTCATTGAGAATATCTTGGTTTATTTAAAAGGTTTTCTTTATCTTTTAAAAAGAGATAAACTAACTAAACTTAATTATTCACCGAACAATAATTACAAAGTTATATAAACCTAGAAAGGGGGGCTACTTTATAAATAACAAAATAAAAAATCAAAGTCATTTAAAAACAGGTAACAAAAATGAATATTAATCAAATTAAAAAACTCATGGATAGGAAAAAAAACTCTCGTAAAGGCGAGAATGGTTCTGTTTTAATTATTGGTGGTTCTGAAGAATATGTTGGAGCGATTGCTCTTGCAGGTTTAGGGGCATTACGTGTAGGTTGTGATACAGTCACTATAGCGGCACCAGAAAAAGTGGCTTGGGCAGTTAACCAGTATACACCAGATTTAATAACACATAAAGTTAAAAGTAAAAACTTTAACATTAAAAATGCTAAAGAGATGGTTAAGTATTCTGAATTTTTTGATGCAATTTGTATTGGAAATGGTATCACTAGAAAAGCAGACAAATTTTGTCAATACTTCCTAAAGAAATCTGAAAAACTTAAAGTTGTTGATGCAGATGCTTTAAAATCAATGTCATTCAAAGATTTCAGTAATTCTGTATTAACACCACACGAGACAGAATTAGAGATGATGCTTGTTAATAGTGGTAAAGAATTCTTACTACCAAAATTAAGAAATTCTAATGCTAAAGAGAAAGCAGAGATCTTACAAGGAAATTTAAGATACTTTTTACAAAATAATAACGTCTTAGTTGTTAAAGGTGCAACAGATATAATTATTTCTAAGAACAAAGTAGCCTATAACAGAACAGGCAACCAAGGGATGACAAAAGCTGGAACGGGAGATGTTCTTGCTGGATTAATAATCGGATTTTTGGGTAAAACTAAAGATTTGTATAAAAGTGCTGTTGCTGGGACTTACATTTGTGGGTGGGTTGGTGACCAACTTCTAAAGAAAAAGAAAGGATATTCTTTCATTGCTTCCGATATTATCGAAGATTTGGAAAAGATATCTAAAAATAAAATAGTAATTAAAACACAAGTTGAAAAACCAGCCAAGAAAAAAGTTGTGAAGAAAAAAGCACCTGCTAAAAAGAAAGTGATCAAGAAGAAAACAATAAAAAAGAAAGTAGCGAAGAAAAAAACTGTTAAGAAGAAAAAGTAGATTGTTAAATTCTATGATTAAATTGAGATTTATTTGAATAATTTAAAAAAAGAATGAAAGGATGGAATTAAACTAAACTAAACTTTTTTACCACTTACAATCACATATGTCCATAATAAACTTCTTCTACGTTCAACTTTAACTTTAAATCCCGCGTTCTTAAACAGAGCTATAAGTTTATTATCATCTTCAATCCAAGCGACGTTCGGAATAAAGAAAAAGAATTTATCATAATCTAAAAAAACCACATCTGCATTCTTTTTCACATATTTCCCTAATTGTTTCAATAACCTTTCTGGATTTTGCATATAAGATAACATCCCAACAGAGATTACATTTTCAACTTTCTGTGGGATTTTTAACTTAAAATCGTTTAAACTAGGACTATGTTGTACAAAAACATGTTTAATTCTTTTTGTTCTTTTATCTGCAATATTAACCTTGTGTAAAGATAGATCAGTTGCGTAAATCTTTCCTTTAGAGCCAACTTTTTGGGCAAGTTTCTTTGTTAAAGTGCCAACGGAACAACCATATTCAAGAACGGTTTTATCTCTAAGTTCTTTTAAATCTTTAATTAATTTATTTCTAATAGTGAAAGGAAAAAATAGTTTCTCCCCTAAAACAACTAAGAAAGATAATTTTTCGTTCACTAGTATAATTGCTTTTGGATTGTAAAACATTTCTACTAAAAAATAAAATGGCACTCCTAAAACTATGAAAGATCCAGCTAACTTGATTATTGAATATGCTAAAGCACCCTCAATCCATAACCAATTTATTATCAATAACGAAAAAATAAAAACAAAAATATAAGGAACAAAAGTCCCACCGGGAGCTTTGAATGGCCGTTCTAAGTGAGCCTCTTTTTTACGAAGTATTGGCACGGAAATTAACACTAATGAAAGCACAATAAAACTTAACAACACATAAATCAAGTATACGGTCCTGTAAGGATTTCCCCAATGAACCAAATAACCCCTGAAGATAAACCAGGAAAAAATGGCAATAATTATTGTCTGAAAATAAACTGCTCTATAAGGAGATTTGTGTTTAGGATGTAATTTTGAGAAGTGTTTTAAAAATAATTTATCATTAGCCATTGCTTGGATTAAACGAGAACTAGCAATTGGCCAAGCTGCTGCTGCACCAATAATAACCAAGTACATCCCAAAGACAACTAATGTTTGTCCATTAAGCCCGAGAGTGTTTAATGCTTGTACTGCCCAAGGTCTCGCATCACTAACATAATCATGATAATTAACCGTCCCTAAAGAACTAAAAACATAAAGTGTCATTATAATCCCTGAGATAATCATCCCCAGAATTAACAGTTTGTGTAACTTTTTTGGTTTTTCTGCCTCGTTAGCCATATAACTTAAAGCTTCAAAACCAAAGAAAGCTTCTGCAATTAAAAATAATGATAACATCAAATAAGTAAATACTGCTGTTCCAGATTGTCTAAAGAAAGGTTGCATTAATTCTAACTGAAATGGAGATGTTAATTTCAAATGTCCAAGAGATGAGAAACTTAAAAATGATGGAAGGATCATGAAAGATACAACAATTACTGCTAAAATTCCAAATGTGGTTAACATTGTTGCCCCTGCATCAATTCCCCGGAAAGCCATATAATTTAAAACAATAATCCAAATTGCTGCAAAGACAATTCTTAACAAAAAGTAATGTGCATAAGTATTTGGAATAAAGTATTCTGAAGCTGCTACAATGTTTAGTGCCATACCAAAGTTTCCAGCAATCCATATTAACCAACCTGCAAAAAAAGAAATTGATCTGCCATAAGCTCTTTTACAAAACTCATAGGTTCCGCCAGAAGTTGGATGTAAAGTAATCAATTCTCCAACATAAAGCATCATTAGCGTTGCTAAAATAAAAATTGAAATCCAAGCAATGATAGATGCTGCACCAGAAGATATTACCCCTAGACTTGGCAAGTAAAATAGTGAACTGCCAATAATGGAGTTAATGATAATAAAAAGTATTACACCACTAGTTAGTTTCTGTTTTGCAGTTGACGCCCTGTTATTGTGTTCCATTAAACTTTCTCACCATGAATAAAAACATACTGCCAAAGAAGCCCTCTCTTTTTTAGAACTTCTACTTTAAAACCTGCATCTTTAAACATTCTTTTAACTTTCTTATCTTCACTAATCCAAATAACGTTTGGAATAAAGAAAAAGAATTTATCATAATCCAAAAATACTATTCTTCCACCTTTTTTAACATATTTCCCTAGATGTTTTAATACGATTTCTGGTTTTTGCATGTAAGTAATTGTTCCAGTAGAAACTAAAGCATCAACCAAAGGAATCTTTTCTTCTCTTACAAAATCGTTTAAACTTTTATGATGAAACAATTTAATGTTTTTATGTCCTTTTAAGTGTTTAAAAGCAACTTCAATGTTATGTTTAACTAAATCATAGGCGTAAACTGTTCCATTCGGACCAACTTTTTTTGCTAAACGTTTAGTAATCGTTCCTGCAGAACAACCAAACTCTAATACTTTCTTACCCTCAATATCTCCAAGCATTAAAAATATCTTTCTTCTTAGACTTAAAGGAAAAAATAAGCTTTCAAAAAACACTAAAAAGTAAGATACTTTTTCATTAACTTTATGGATAGCATCACCATCATGGTACATTTCAATGAGTAAGTATAAAGGTACACCCAAGAAAATCAAAGATGTTGCTATTTTTAAAATGTCAAACGCTCCACTTGTATGTGATAACCACATATAAATTAAAAATATCATAAACAATGAAACTAAAATGGGACCCACTTTTCCAAAAGGAACAGTGAAGTATCTTTTCCGATTAGGCATTTTGTACCTTAAAATTACCAAACTCATTAAAACAAAAGAATAAGCAACTAAAACAATTGGCACTAAAAGATGTAACATGGTGGTATAAGAACCTGCACCAACTATAACTAAAATTGTTGTTAAGACCGTTTGGAATAAAATTGCTCTATGGGGAGTTAAATTTTTAGGATGAATCTTTGCAAAATGTTCTAAAAATAATTTATCTTGTGCCATTGCTAATAATAACCTTGGCGCGGAAACTACCCACCCTGCAACTGAACCAATAATTGCTAAGTATACCAAGATTGTAAAAATGTCTCCGCCTATAACGCCATAATGTAATATCCCTAAATCTGTAAGCGGTGTTGAAGAAGCTCCAAAAATGTTCCAGGGGATAACCCCTAAAGAAGTTACGACAAAGAAAATACAGATAATGGATATAATCACCGTTCCCCAGATTAAAGCTTTGGGCATAACTCTCTTACCATCTTTAGTTTCTTCTGCTAAAAATGTTGCAGTTTCCCAACCAAAAAAAGTTTCTGCAATTAAGAATATAGTTAACATTAATGAGGACATTGGAAAAATGAAAAAAGGTTTAAAATTCCCTAAATTCATTTTAAACGCACCAGGAATTGCTAATCCTAAAATTGCAATTAAAGTAACAAAAGCAAATGTTACCAACATTACTGCACTAGTTTGCATCCCTTTAAATGCAATGTAATTAAATGCAAAAACAAAGATTAAAGAAATTCCAATTTTCATAAATACCGAGCCAACTGGAAGAAGATATTGTACAGCACCAACAACTAACATTGCAATAGTAATGTTTCCTGCAACAACTGTCATCCAACCAATTATAAAAGAAAAGAATCTACCATAAGCTTGTTTACAATATTCATAAATCCCACCGGATTTAGGAAACATGCTACTAAGTTCACCAAAACACATTGCAATATAAATTGAAACGAAAGATAAAAATATCCAAGACAATATTGATGCTGGCCCTGATGCTCCTGCACCAATTGCTGGTAAGAAAAATATTCCGGTACCCATGATTGAGTTAATAGTAATTAGTAAAATTGCCGGAAAACTTAGAACTTTCTTTAACTTAGCCATCTATAATAATATCCTCTTTTAATAATAAGAATTATTTTATTATTTATAATTGTTTAGTTTTGTAATAAAAGTTTAAAGAAAGAATTTTAACTTATGGTTTTAGAATAATTTATAAATCTCCAGGAGAACCTAAATCCTATGAAAAAAGATTATGCCTCAAATATTTGGAAGTATTATCTATTTATATTCTTTGGAAGAATTGAGTTAACTGTATCTATTTTCGTATTGTTCTTCTTAGCAAATAATCTTAATATGACCCAAGTAATGATCTTAGAAACAATATTTACAGTTGCAATATTTCTTCTGGAGATTCCAAGTGGTGCTTTTGCAGATAAAGTTGGTAGAAAAACATCATTAGTGCTCTCGAATCTTTCATTATGTATAGCGTTTATAATATTTGGACTTGGAAATAGCTTTTTCATATTTATGATTGCACAAATATTTCTAGCGTTATTTTGGGCCCTTAAATCAGGAGCAGATTCTGCATTTATTTATGATTCTTTAAAAGAAATCAAAAGAGAAGATGAATATGCAAAAACATTTGGAATTGGAAGTTCTATCTGGATGTTTATTTTAGCAGGTATCAGTATTCTGAGTACATCATTATCTGTTTATTTAGGATACAGAATATTATTTTTCATTTCTGCTGGATTCTTTTTTATTGGTTTTTTAATTGCATTAACATTTAGAGAACCTCCTATCCATAAACATTTACAAGAACCCAATTATTTTAATCATATCAAACAAGCAATAAAATTCACATATGCTCATAAAACTGTTAGAAATTTAATTATTTATTATGGATTATTTGCAGCATTAGGTCATCTTACCTATTTCTTAATACAACCATATTATGATTTTACGAATCTTCCAATAAATATATTAGGCATAGCCATGACCTGCTATTTTCTTTTCGCTGGACTGGGACATCTCTCTGCTCAAAAAATAATTAAGAGATTTACTGAAAAAAGATTGCTCTTCATACTTCTATTTCTAGCCAGTATCTCTTTCATTGCAATATATTTATTTCCTCCTTTAATTGCAATAATATTTATTTCTTTGATGTCTTTCTTATGTGGAATAAGAGATATCTTTATTGAAAAAGTAATTCATCACCATACAGATTCACACCATAGAGCGACAGTTCTTTCAATTCAAAGCATATCAAAAAGTTTCATGTATGCAATATTCGCCCCATTGATTGGTTTATTTACAGATATTTATTCTCCAGCTGCTGCTTTTCTTATGATGGGCATAGGAATGTTTATTTTCCTAATTTATATTACATTTCTATTAGAGTTATATCAAAAATCTTCTTAAGAACATTCTCTTTAATAGAAAAGGTTATATACCTATTATTATTAATCAGTTTCACTAAAATAGGAAGTAAGTTAAAAGAAAAAATAAAATAATTTATTTATAACTCATCTTTGATACTCTTAACTGATGCCCATATTGAACATTAGCTCCATTTATTTCAGTAATCAAACCCAATGGACGAAGTTTCTCTACAATTTCTTCATTAAGAGATCTGTTTTTTCTTGAATCTGTTGTTGATAAATCTAAAGCAAATTTTCTGGAATTAATATCAGTAAGATGTGCTCCTGTTTGTTTTGCTGCCTCTTCCACAACTTTATCTGCCAAAGAAGAATGAGTAACATAAAAGTCTGCACCTAAATTTTTAGAAACTTCCCCAAATAATGCAAATGCTTGAGGGAACACTTCACAGATTTCAGGGATATATATTGGACTTGCTACTGCAACATCAACCTGACTAGGATCATATTTATGTGTTCTGTTATCTGGACCAATAAATTTTTCTGTGCAACGCCTCATTGTACTTTTTACATCTCCTTCTTTAAATTCAACAAGCTGGTCATTCTGATCATTAACCATAAGAAGCCCATGTTCCGTCTTGGAAATATCCACATTGTCCCTACTTAGTCCATTGTTTAGCAAATAAGCATTTAGAGCAGCATTAATTGATTCAGGGAATAAGTCTCCAAAAATAACTCTCCCATTTTTTAATCCTTCAAAGTTTTTTGCTGCATAATTTCCAGAAAATCCACACCCACAACCTAAATCCACTAATGACTTTGCTTTTCTTACACAACTTTCATTTGATAAAGTATCAGCCAAGAAGAAATGACCCATTGAAACTGTTGGAAAACGATCATATTGTCCAGGTAAAAGAGCAATTGTGTTATCATAACCAACTACAACTGGTTTTTTAACAGGTTGTTTAGATAATTTTATAACTATGTTCATTTCTCTTTTTAATTCTTCAACTAAATCAGATTCAATACTAGAAACTGGTTTTTCAACACTGGAGATCCGTCTATTTCCATCAACAAGATCTTGCCTAGTTAATCCTTTACTTGTAATTAATTTATAAGCTTCCATTTTATATTACCTCTAATTTTGTGATTTTTTAATTAATTCATTGTTAGTAATCACTCCTCACTTATAAAGGTTGTGCCTTTTACCCACTCCCCAGTGATAAATTTAAATGTGTTAAAAATCAATGATTTAAACATTTTAAATAAGAGAAAAGGTTATATACCTATTATTATTAATCAGTTTCACTAAAATAGGAGGTAAGTTAAAATGTTTTCATTATACGGAATGTATCAATCACCAGGAACAATGGTTTTTGGATTATTTTTAATCATAATTTGGGTTACTATTTGGAAAGGTATAGCTTTATGGCACGCAGCACAAAGTAAACATAAAGGCTGGTTCGTTGCAATTTTAATACTTAACACATTAGGAATTTTACCAATCATATATTTACTTTGGTTCAAACCAAGTTGTAAAACTGAAAAAGTAGTTGAAGAAAGTCCTAAAAAAGAAGTGGCTAAAACTAATACTGCTAAAAAAACAGTTAAAAAAGCACACGCTAAAAAGAAAGTTGCTAAGAAAAAAACTGTTAAGAAAGTTGTTAAAAAGAAGAAATGATTTTTTTTTAAAATTCTTTAATTTCTATTTTCCCTTTATTTGCTTTTATTGAATATTCTTTTTGGTCAGAGAATTTAGAAAGTTTAGTGGCGATTTCAGGAAGAAGGATTCTATCTCCACGAAATTGTAATTCCGTGATTATTTCTTGAGCAACAGATGAACTAGTACCATTACTTTCTTCATCTAATTTTAATTCTTTCATTACTTCTCCAGAAGCTATCTTCTTACGTTCATTAACAATTTTCTCAGTAATATAATAAAAATATTTTGCAATTTCATCAGCAATGTTAATTGTAGAAACTTTACTTAAACCTTGTAATCCGGGAGAAACGTTTGCTTCAATAACCACAGGACCTAAATGGCCTTCTAAAATGTCAACACCACAAACTTCCGCCTTAAGTGCTTTAGCAGTTTTAAGAGCAATATTAATAGCTTCTCTACTAAGCATTATTGGTTCTCCAATTCCACCAGCATGAATATTCGCTCTCTTTTCTTCTTTTTGCGCAACACGTTTCATTGACGCAACAACTTTTTCACCGACAACTAAAGCTCTTATATCTGTTCCACCAGTTTCAACATATTCCTGAATAATAAATGGTTGATTTAATGCACCTAATGCATCCAAAAGTGAAGATGCAGAACTGATAGAATCCGCAAACATAACACCTTTACCCTGAGTACCTTCAGGAAATTTCATCACAATGGGATAATTAACTTTTTTCAAAAGGTCTTTAGCAGTTTCAACATTAGCAGTAACGTAAGTTTTTGGTTGTGGAATACCGCATTGTTCTAAAGCTAAATGAGTTAATAATTTATTATGGGCAACAGTAAATGCATCAGAAGATAGTGGCATGTAAGGTACTTTTCCTTCTAATAAAGCTGAGATTGATCTTAACAAGTTAGCATATCTGAAAGATCCTTTAACATAAATACAATCATACTTTTCCAGTTTTTGACCATTATAAAAAACACCACCGTTTTTACCAAGAACAACTTCCATACTTTTAAGTTGAATCATTTCAACTTCATCAAAATATTTCTTTAAAGCTTCAGCAACCATCTGTGAACTTACACTTCCTAAAGAGATTACTGCTGCTCTCATAAAATTACCTCTTTATTAGGATCAATTAAAAAATCACCCTTTTTAAGAATGTTCTGACCAATTAATATAGGATATTTCATATGTTTTCTATCCGCTAAAGTAAATTCCTCTTCCATCATTTTGTTTTTAATTTTTGTTTTAACCAGAATTAAAGGTCTTCTTCCAACACCTGAAGCAGATTTGACTAATTTCACCCTATTAGTCTCTTTAAAGCCAACTTCTTCAGCTAAAACTTTATCAATTGATGAAGCAGTTGCACCAGAATCTACTCTTGCAAGAACTTTTTTAGTTTTACTATCAGAATCTAGATAAAATAGTTCAACTTCTTCAATCAAAGCCAAAATTGCCCGTTCTTCAGCCATACTTTAGAATCGAATGATGATGTTTATAAGATTTTTGTTTATATTAGAAGTAGTAAAAAGTAAAACCATAAAAATGGAAGAAATGTTTTTGATAAAGTTCATTTTGGAGAAACATTTTTAAATGAAGTGCAACTTTTGAAACAATAACGCCCCTGTAGTGTAGTCCGGATCACTTTAACGGTGAGGACAAACTATCATTCTGCCCTTTCGAGGCAGCGACTCGGGTTCAAATATCCACTTGGAGACTACAAATCTCTAAGAGATTTGAAAGTCCCGGCGGGGGCGCTTCTTTTCTTTAAGTGTCAAGGGTTATTTTCAACATACAACCTTTGATCTAATTTTTCAAAAGGATATACATTAATAGCCTCACCTAACTTCAAGTTGTGTCCTTTAATAAATTCTATCCGAGAAAATAAACTTTTCAAATCTTTAGCAATTTTAGTATAATCTTTAGAAAACTTCTTCTTTTTTCTTTCATAGTTATTTTCATTGATCCCATAACCCAATTTATCGATTTTTGTAGTTAAGCCTGAAAATATTCTTCCATCATCAAGAATATCTTCAACACTTCTCTTATAACCAGAAATTAATTTAGAAGCTTCCTTTGCTTGTTTAAGTACGTCTTCATCTTTAATGATATTATTTTCATCAACTTTACGTGCACCATAAGAGATAGTTCTAATTCCAGTGATGTATTTACCTAACGTTTCCGGAAGAGTAGTTAAGATCCGATAATTATTTTTAAGATTAGTTGTAAAGGTTATTACAGATTGATAATCTTCTAAATCTTCAACATTATTAACCAAATGTTCTAAATTATAATACGCTTTACCTATTTTTCCAACATTTTCTTCTAATAATGAAAACTGCCGAGACAATTTATCATACCACCTATTTCCACGAATCTGAACATTTTCTTTTCTTTTACGCGCCATTAATAATTCAGTGAAGAAATAAGTATATAAGATTTATTATGATGAATTAGTATTAAAACTGTTTTTTTCTTTTATAGTAGATAATAGCACACAAAGAAATTATTATTAAACTCCAATTAGTAATCATGAACCATTTAGTTCCCCAACTAATTCCAGGAAAGTACCAGTTAGATAATGGCCATAAGAAAGGTGTAGGTAAAAATTCTCTTGAATGTGTAGGTATATCAATCAATATATGGATTGGCCAAGCTAATAAGAAGTAATAAACTTTTTTTGTTATAAAGTAAACAATTACAAAAAATAGCAAAGCTATAATCAAACTATGAGTAATACCATAAAGAAAGTTCATCCATTCCGGTATCATCTGCAAATTTGGCTTTCCAAATTCAGGACCATTAAAAAACCGGTAAATCATATAAATGAACCAAGAGAAAGTGTCTGGCAGAAGTCCAAAAATAACCGCTAACCAAGGCTTCTTAGTTTTATTAAAGAAGATATAACTCCATAATCCATGTGCAAAATAATCCATTTAAAGAAAAATACAATGAATTTATATAAACATTATCAAAATTAAATAAACTATGATTGAAAAAATATCTGCAATTGATGCATTGAAACTTAAAAATACAATTTTCATAGATGTACGCTCACCCGGAGAATTTGAGAAAGACCATGTCCTGGAAGCGGTTAACATCCCCATCCTAACAGATGAAGAACGTCATATTGTTGGAACAATGTACAAACAAGTGTCCCAAGATCTTGCTTTAGAGAAAGGACTTGGTTATTATGAAAAAAGAATCCCACAAATAACTCAAGCTGCTGAAAAGTATAAAGATAAAACTTTAATTGTTTATTGTTGGCGCGGCGGGTTAAGATCAAAAACGATTGCAACATTGTTTGATTCTTTGGGATACAAGACTTACCAACTAAATAAAGGTTACAAAGCTTACAGAGAGCATATTTTAGACAAGTTAAAGAATTTCAAACTTAAACCTAAACTATTTGTTTTACATGGATTAACATGTACAGGAAAAACCGTATTATTACAAAAATTGCCAAATTCAATTGATTTAGAAGGATTAGCTCAACATCGTGGAAGTCTTTACGGGGCAATTGGATTAAAACCAAGAACACAAAAAATGTTTGACAATTTATTATTGAACAGATTGGAAGAACTTAATGATAAAGAGTTTATTTTTATTGAAGGGGAATCAAGACGCGTTGGAGATTTAATGTTACCAGACTTTCTTTGGAAAGAAATGTGTAATGCAACTAACGTTTTAGTTGAAAGAGATTTAAACATTCGTGTAAAAGAAATGGTTAAAGAATATTTCTTGGATGAAAATATTGTTGAGGAAATTAAAGAAATTTCTGCAAGATTATGGAAAGTTATCTCTAAAAAGAAAAAACAAGAGATGTTAGATTTTATTGATGCAAAAGAATTTGAGAAAGCAGCAGAGATATTATTAGTAGATTATTATGATCCGTTATATAAACATTCGTTAGACAAATTAAATTATTCATTCACAGTTAATTGTGATAATCTTGATAAATGTATTAAAGAGATTCTTGGTAAAGTCAACAAATAATCTTTTATATTAGTTTAATTTACTAACCATTATGAAAAAGAGGTTTTCATTTTTATTATTAGTTTTGTTAGTGGTAATTACAATTTTTCTAGTTAGCTGTTCTTCTGTTACAAATGGAACTGAAGGAACTAATGAATCTAATCAAACTGGTGAAGAAGTTGAAGATAAAGAAGCTATTTATGGCCAGGCTTTAATGGAGATCACCGAAACTAATTCTACCAATGATCCAGGTTTAGATAAAAGATATGGATATTTGAAAAAACAAATCGATAAAATCCTGGAAGGAGAAGAAGAACTTAAAATGGCAACATTTACCAGAATTAAGATTGAACTTGATTATTTGAAAATGAAAAGTTATAATTCAAATAATGTTCAACGTCTTACTACTAGTTTTATGAAAGCGTTTACTGCCGCTGAGAAAATTGCTGAGGAAGCAGATTATTCTGGTTATAGTTTAAGTGATCGTTATCATTCATTAGATTCTGATATTGAAAAAGTTTCTGCTGGAAAAACTGAACTTACTGTAGCAACTTACCTTCAGATAGAAAAAGGAATAAATAAACTTAATGAAGATGGTTATCCTCTTCCCAACAAAGTTACTGAACTTAAAAGTAAACTGTTTAAAACTGTTCTCGCTGAACTGGAATCAGCAATTTATGATTATGAAGTACCTGAAATTGAAGAAGAAGTGGAAGTAGTTAAAGAACCAGTAATTGAAGCTGTTAAAGAGAAGGAAGAAGCAGAAGAAGTAATTGAAAAGAAACCAGTAAAACCTAGCGGGCCACAAACTATTACTGTTAACCTTATTGATGGTGGTTTTGATATGACAGACTTGAAAGATTTATCTACCAAAGATTTTGACATTTCTGAGTTGAATATTAATGTTGGTGATACTATTGAATGGAAAAATGTGCGTACTGGAGTGTATCAAATTGCTTTAGTTGTTGGCAACCGTGAATGCAGAGATGCTAAAAGTAAATTGTTCAAGTCTGGAGAATCATACAATTATACATTTACTGAACCAATGACCTGCTGGATTTCTGATGGTATTTTTACCACTCAAGCAATGAAAGTCATTGTTAGTTAAGTTAATTTTATATATAATTAGATAATACCTATACAGATACAAAGAGGTGCATATTTATGAAAAAAATAATTTCTGTTATAATGGTTTTAATATTGTTTACTGTAGCGGTTGCTGCTGAAGAACAATTTGATCAAGATTTTGATAATTTTGAAGATGAAAGTGGGTCCATGGAAGATTTCAAAGATAATGGAGAATTTAGTGATAAAGAGGAATTTGAAGGACATAAATTTGAAGATAAATATAATCCAGAGTCCGAATTAGAGGATGATAATAATGTTTATGATCAAGAATTAAACAATGCTCTGGAAGAAGATATTTATGAAGGAGTTGATGATGTTGAATTACAAGGAAGTGCAGGATTAACACCAGAGAGTAGTTTTTATTTCTTGGAAACTTTGGTAGAAACTATAATGGTTGGAGACAATCCTGAAACTGCTTTGGAGTATAAAGAAGAAAAAGTTTTAGAACTTAAAGAGATGATTGATTCAGGAAATAGTGAAGGCGCTGAAAAAGCGTTAGAGATGGTTGAAAAATATAATGATATTATTAAAAGAGAAGTCACACCTGATATTGAGAAAGAAGTTAGGGAAAGTAGTAAAGCTGTTAAAGGAATTCTTAATTCATTTGAATCTGAGTTAGAAAATGAAGAATGGGATGACGTTCGAGAAATTGTTGGTGAGAATATTAAAGAAGAAGATTCAATCGCTTTAGCTGCAAAAATTTCTAAACAAATTGAAATGTTATGTAAAACTTTATCCGATTTAGACCCTTTAGAGTATTCTAAAATTTGTAAAACTGATGATGATGCACCGAAATGGAAAAAAGATTTAGATAGAGAACTTACTGCAGAACAGGAAAAAGAAGCAAGAGAGTTTTTTGGAATTATGTCTCAATGTTTCGAAAATCCTAGCGAATGTAGGTGTGAAGACATTTCTGTTAAACCGTTTGCTGAAAAGTGTGGAGAGTTTGCTCCTTTAGCGGCAAAGTGTGAATCTGGTGATGAAGAAGCTTGTCAGATGATGGAAGAAATTGGAGACCCAATTGATTTACTTCCTGACTATTTGCAAGATGTAATGGAAGATATTGAAGATGATTACGGAAATGCTAAGCATGATTTACACACACCTAAAGAATGTGTAGAAGCTGGCGCTACTAGTAGAGAGGATTGTATGAGGGTAATGTTTAAAGTTAATGCTCCCCCTGAATGTTTTGAGGCATTGGAATCCGGAAAAATCGATCCTAAAAATGAAAATGAAGCTCGAAAAGCTTGTGAAGCAATCATGTTCCAAGCAGAAGCGCCTCAAGAATGTATTGATGCAGGATTATCTGATTTCCGTGAATGTGAAAGATTTATGTTTAAGCTTGATGCTCCCAAAGAATGTATTGATGCAGGTTTAACTGGAGAGGGTAGAGATGATCGAAAAAAATGTGAAGCTATCCGTTTCAGATTAGATGCACCAAAAGAATGTTTAGATGCTGGTATTGATGGAACACAAAGAGACGATTGGAAAAAGTGTGAAGCAATAAGATTCAAATTAGACTCACCACAAGAATGTCTTGATGCTGGTTTAACAGGAGAAGGGAGAGACGACTGGAAGAAATGTAATAAAATCACTTTCTTACTGGATGCTCCTGAAGAATGTCATCAGTTTGCTGATGATAGAGATCCTTGGAAAAGTTGTCAACCAGTTCAATTTAAATTAGACGCACCTCAAGAATGTCTTGATGCTGGTTTAGATGGTACTGGAAAAAGAGACTGGGATGAATGTAAGAAAATTCAGTTTAAAGCTGAAGCATCACCAGAATGTTTAGCTGCGGGTTTAGATGGTTCTGGAAGAAGAGATTGGGACGAATGTAATAAAATCCGTGAAAAAACTGAAGGTCAAGGACAAAAGAAGGAAGATTGCGGTCCAAATGAATTGCATATCTGTGAAAATGGTAACTGCTACTGTACTTCAGATTCTAATGCTGATTGTGGTGCAATAGATTGTGAACAAGGGTATCATTGTGAGTACGGAAAATGTTTCTCTGATGGTGGTGGATGCAGTGATTGTAATGCTAAATGTCCTGGTGCCAGTAGTACAGATTGTGTAGATGACGAATGTAAATGTTATTATGATGAAAAGCAACCAGAGAAAGAAGATGAACAAGAAGAATCTGAATGTAATGATGGTTGTCAACAAGAATGCGGTGATCAGAATACAGATTGTGTCGATGGTAAATGTGTTTGTGTAGGTTACGGACCTAATGGCCCCCCTGGTAGTAATGATGGGGGATCCGATGGAGGATCAGATGAAGGAACTGACAGTGGAACTGATGGTGACGACACTGGAAATGAAGGTTCAGGAAACGAAGGGACTGAATCTGGAGAAACCCCTGAACAACCTGAACAACCTGAACAACCTGAAGAACCGGAGCAAGAACCGGAAGTTGTTGAATCTGAACCAGAACCAACTCCTGAACCCGCTTCAGAGCCTGAACCAGCTCCAGAACCAGCTGGAAACGCAATCACCGGGGGAGCAGTTACAGGTTTCTTAGAAGCGTTAAAAGGTTTGTTTAATTAATTTTTTTTTATTTTCTTTCTTGTTCTCCAAAAACATATACTCCATATATAAAACCAAAACACTTATAAGCAACTAGTCTAAAAGATAGCACTCTTAGATAAAAAATGGAAGAAATAACAAAAAATATCTTGGTGTACGATCCAACAAATGTAATTAATGCTTATCATGCTAAACACTTAGCCAAAGAAGGATTTAATCAAACATATAATCTTAATCTTGATTCTTTAGAAGAACAAGCAAGAAATATTGTTGGTAAAAAAACTCCTTTATTTGCAATTGTCGTTAATTTAGATAATTTACTTTGTTATGCACCTTCTTCTTTACAATTACTTAATAAAATAAAAGAAAAAGCAAACTGTGGAATTGTCTTTGATCATTCCGATAATTTGGAAGGAGAAAGTATGTGTTTAGAAAATTATAAAAGCGAACAAGCAATTTGGCTTGCTCCATACTCTCCTGGATATACTAAGATCGATGGGAGTTATTATTCACTTTTTTCAGAATTGCCTTTTTCAAAAGAAGATTTAGTCTCTGAGTATGGGAATAACATTTCTTTCCTTAAAAGGTCATACAATTCTAATCAATTGATTAACTCTTTAGATCAAATTACTGGCCAAGTAGAAAGAAGAGAATTAGCGAGAATTATTCCATTTATGCCTAGGCAATCTCAATCTGTGCAAACAATTCCTGCAACTTCTGGAATTGAAACCGCTGCAAAGGGATAACTCTAAACTTTTCTTGATTTTTTCTACTATATAATACCCGAGAATGTTCTAAAGCATGCAACAATTCTTCTTTAGAAATAATCCCATAAAATTTTGTTAACCCGTCTTCATGATTACAAACAATATGATAATCAGCAATTTTTTCTTTCTCATCTCTAAATCGATCATCTGGATAAGCAACAGATTTGAATGTGTTCAAAGATTCTGGAGCTACACTTCTTAACCCTACAGAAACTTCTTTGCCCTCAATTTTAACTGTGAAATCTGCCCCGGCTCCCACGGCATCGCCGAAATATAATCCACGATGCCTGAACCATTTCTTTTCTTTAATAAGAATTTGTTTAAAAGCTTCTTCTGTTACCCAACAATGAACAAAATTTTGGATTTTAACTTCTTTGTTTCTGCCGGCCCATTTTTCTGCTTCAATCTTCTGTTCAGCTTGTGTTCTAAAGAATTTAATTATGTTTTCTGGAACTTGTTGTTGTAAGTAATTTATTTCTTCAACCATTTTCCGTATAAAAAAGCTGTCTGGCCCCAACTATACCAGCCTGGGAATTCATTGATCTTTTGATAATTATTTTTTTCATAAAACTTTTGTGCTTGAAGATTATCTTTACCAGTATAAAGAAAAATTCTTTGAAAATCTAATCCTTTAGCTTTTTCTTCAACGAAGTTAACTAAATTTCTACCAATCCCTTGTCGGTGATTATCTTTTCTTACCGCTAGATAATTAATTTCACAAGATTTGTAAGTAGAAAATATTTTTTTCAGAGAAATAAAACCGACTATTTTTTTGTTTTCTTCAAAAACATAGAAATCGTTGATATTATCTTTGAAAGCAGGTTCCAAAAATTCAGTAATACTTTCTTTGGTAGCTTTAAATTTCTCATTAAGGGGGTGACCACTTTCTAACTCTACTTCTATAATCTGTTCCAAATCTTCTTCTTTTGCTTTACGAATCATTTTCTTCTGCTAACTTCTTAAATATTAAGCAATACTGATGATGAACATTAGGGACATAACTGTACCTGTAACCGTAAGGGTACAATGTTTTATTATCTTGGCACCAGATTCTTTCTCCTCTAAGTTGGTAATGTTTAGTCATTTCTTTAGCAAAGTCCCAGGCTAGGGTGATATAATTTCCTTTATGCATATAATTTTGTAGAATTACAACTAAATAAGCACCATCTTTTATTTTAGGTTTCATCTCAATAAAAATGTTGATTAATCTTTCAAGAAAATTTTCATAACTTTGAGAATTTCCCAGATCATCTTCATCATTACTATAATTTGTATCTAAATCTTTATCTTCTCTCTCTTTAGCAGCAAGACTTTTCTTGTTAAGCATCATTCCATAGGGAGGAGAAGTAATTACTAAATCAATCATTGGTAATTTATACTGTTGCCAAATCTTTTTAATGTTGGTAGAGTTTTCTTGAATAACTAACTGTTTACAGTCTTGTCTTGCGCCAGTCTCACCTAATTTAAGTTGTCCTTCAAGTTTTTTTAATCTTTCTTTAGCAATGTCTGCATACTTTTTTTGTAGTTCTATACCCAGACCATTTCTTTTAGAGTTATGGCAAGCAACTAGAGTAGAACCAGTTCCTAAGAAAGGATCAAAAACAATCTCTCCGGGCTTAGTAAAAAATTTAACAAACTCTTCAATCATGTTTTCAGGATATTTTGCAGGATGAAGTAATTCGTCTTTTTTTCTAGGTGGTGGATTATGAATAAACCAAGTTTTGGTGAATTTTAACCATTCTTTGGCGTTAAGTTCATTTAGTTTGTTTTTAGGATCAAAATCAGGCATAGATGGTAATTATAGATTAAAAGTATATAAAAATATAGATAGAAGATGATATAATATAATAAAAAATAAAAAATAAAAGAAGAATTTATCTTTTCTTCTTAGCTGGTTTTCTCTTAGCTACTTTCTTTTTAGCAGGTGCTTTTTTCTTAACTGCCTTTTTCTTAACAGTCTTCTTTTTAGCTACTTTCTTTTTAACAGCTTTTTTCTTGGCTGGTTTCTTCTTAGCTACTTTTTTCTTAACTGCTTTCTTCTTAGCTACTTTCTTCTTAGCTACTTTCTTCTTAGCTACTTTCTTCTTTACAGCTTTTTTCTTAGTAACTTTCTTTTTACCTTTCTTCCTGCCTCTAGCCATCTTAGCTCTAGCTATATTACCTTTTTTATCAATAAAATATAGGTAACCAGATTCTTTCTTCACACCTGTTTTTGCTACAACTTCTTTTTTCACCTTGCCTTTCTTTCGACCAGCTCGGCTCATTTGAGCTCTAGATACGTTCCCTTTTTTATCAATAAAATAAAGGTAACCAGACTCCTTTTTAATTCCAGTTTTTGTTACAATTTCTGCCATTTAAGACCACCCTCCTCTTTTTTAGGTTTAATGTGAAAAACTATTGTTTTTCCAGGGAGAGAGAAATTTTTAGAGTATATAAACTTTTTCTTTTTTACACGACGAATACACGACGAGAGAAACAAAACAAACAAAGAATCAATACCCAATCTCTGTAAGATCATTAATATTCAAACATTTGAAATCTTCAACTATTCGAGGACAAGCAGTATTTATCCAGACATCGATAAAATTAAAGTTCTCCAAAGAATTGAAATTAATTTCATTTGCTAAGAAAACAAACACTTTTTTTCCTTTCTCTTCTAGCTTATCTCTTAACTCTTCAGCTTTCTTACTATTATTCTGACCAGATTTAGTAGTAACAAGTATTCCAATATTATCAGAAGATAAGAATTTAGCTAATTGTCCTTTCATTCTTTTATGTACTTTATCTAAATAAGAATTGTCTAAAACTTCAATTTTTTCATTGAATGGATTGTAACAGTAAACTTTTTGAGAGTTATTATATAATAAAGCAGTTGGGTGGAATTTCCCATCACCAATATATAAAAATGCGTCGTAATCACCTGGAAACTTTTCTATAGCACACCCTAAGGCTTGTCCAGGATGTTTGCCGTGCTTACTTTGAAACAAAATTACTTTTTTACCAACAGTTTTTAACTGTTCTTTAATAGGATCTAAAAAGTTTAAGAACTGTACCGGCAGAGATAAAACTAGCTTATTTGGCAATTTGTTGAGCAAATCCTCTGGCAAAACCAAATTCCCCTGATATTTCCCTTCAATGAACAATCTTTGCATAGTAAGTTTTTTATATTCCCTATTTATATAATTTACTATGAAAAAGTTTTTTGACTGGATAATGGACAATTTCAGAGAGTACAGAACAACTAAATTTCTTCCGATAGGCAAGTTTCTTTACAAAATTGGTATCACAGCCAATATGATGAGTTTTGTTTCATTATTGTTAGGATTGTCTGCAATTTACTTTTTATTTCAGAACCATTTAGTTTTCATAATTTTGGGAATATTACATTTGATTGCAGACGGATTAGATGGAATTATTGCCAGAGCATCTAAAAGTACAGAATTAGGCAAATATTTTGATTTGATATTTGATAGAATTGTTGCTTTTACTGCTTTATTAAAAGTTGCATTCTATTTAGGAGATAATTATTTTTTGATTATTTGTGGATTGTTTGTATTAACGCAACTGATTTATTTCTTATCCAAATTAGAGTATCCAATAATATTTGTTAGAACTACAACTTTAATTGTTTTGGCATTTTCTCCGTTACATTCAAAAATTTTAGTTTACGGATATTTAGTTGCAGGAATATTTATTGTTTATTCGTTAGGATTACAATTACAATGGTTTGTTAAGAAGAACTTTTCATAAGAAAGTAAATCATCATTACCTATTCATTCAGCTCTTTTTTATGCTTTTACAGAAAGTATTTTTTACATTTACTTCAAAAAAGATCTCACCACTTACTTTCATTAATCCCAAATAAATATCCGATAAAATTAATACCTAAATGTAATATTGGACTTACAACAAAAAGTACCAAAATAACATTTGCTGGTGGAACATAAAAAAATAATCCCAATATCAAACCGCCAAGAACAAAGTCTAACTGGTCATAAGGTATCCAAGGCTTTCCAGGTGGGATTCCTGCTTTACGTTTATAGTAACTCTTAATTAAATCTCCCATGATCGCACCAAACCCTAAAATAAAACCAAACAAAATTGAAAAGTCAGAGTAATCAATTAAAGATAATGATTGAAATCCTCTACTATGAAAATATTTCTGTAAAATAAAAACAATCCCACCAAAAATAGTTGCAACAATTATTCCTCGCCAAGTTTTATTAGTGCCAAAACGCTTTTCATTGATTGGTTTATTTAATAAAGGCATTTTTCTAAAAAGTACTGGGGCCATATTAGCAACATATGCTGGTAAAAAGAGGTACAATGATTTTAATATTAAAATCCAAAGCATATTTAGGAGTAAAATGTTTGTGTTTAAAAGATTATTGCAAAATTATATTCTCTAGTTTCAATTTATTTAAATAATGAAACTTTTAATTTTTCTTTTTTATACCCTTCAATCTATATACCAAAGCACTAAAAAGTATTTAAAGACACAATTTTTCTATAAAAGTCACAACACCAGATATGAAACAACAATAATTTTCAACACTATATCTGGTGCTTAGTCACAACAAAAGAGGTAATTAAGATGTTTTGCCCATACTGTTCAAAGTTAAACACAAAAGTATTGGAAAGTCGTTCTATTAGTAATAGAATTCGAAGACGTAGAGAATGTATTGAATGTAATAATAGGTTCACAACTTATGAAGAAGCTGTAATTCATCTTAAAGTCATTAAGAAGGATAATAGAGAACAGGAGTTTGATGTTAAGAAAGTTGAAAGAAGTATTGAACGTGCTTGTGGTAAAATTTCAGGAGAAAAAATTCAAGAACTTACTAGAAGAATTGAACAAAAGCTTCTATCAAAAAAGAATGATACACTTAAATCATCAGAGATAGGTAAAACTATTTTACAAGAGTTAAGAAGATTTGACACAGTTGCTTATTTACGGTTTGCTTCTGTCTACAAATCTTTAGATGACCCAGAACAAATTAAAAAGGAATTAAATACGATTATAAAGAGGTAAAATAAAATGATTAGACAAATAAAAAAAAGGGATGGAACCGTTGTTGATTTTGATACTAGTAGAATCTCTAACGCGTTATTTAAAGCTTCACAATCAATAGGTCAACCAGATTTGCATCAAGCTAAAGCAATTGCGGAAAAAGCAGCAGAATATTTAGAATTGATGGATGTTGATAATCCTGACATTGAACTTATCCAAGACGTTGTAGAAAAAACAATTATTGAAGAAGGAAACGTTGATTTAGCAAGAGAATTTATTATCTATCGTTATAGAAGATCATTAGTAAGAAATGAATCAGTGGTTACTAATTGTAAAGTTGTTGATGAATTGTTAAAAAAAGATATTTATCTTAGTGCACAAGCAATTCATGTATTAAACAATTCAAGCAATTTAACTAAACTTGGCAAATTAATTTTTTTAGATAGATATTCATTAAAATCACCCCAGTCAGATTTAAGGGTTGGAGATTTGGTAATAGTGATAACTAAAGAAGATTCAAAATATCCTAAAAAAGATTTAGGAATTGTAACTTCAATAGAAGGTGATAATGGAAAATTTTGGTTAATTGATTTAGATAAAGAGTTTTCTCAATCTGTATGGAAAGTTGACCGCCCAGAAGAATCTGTATTAGATAGTTATAGGAGAGTTGCAAAAGCAGCATCTTGGCAAGAACCCAAAGAAGAGAAACAAAAAGAATGGCAGAATAAATTCTTAACCCAACTTAAAGAAAGTAAAATTCAACCAGCAGGAAGAATTCTTGCAGGGGCAAGTGTGGATGATGAAGGGAATTATGCATCTAATTTAACATTATACAACTGTTATGTTGTTCCTTCACCACCAGATTCAAGGGGTGGAATTATTAAAACACTTCACAATATGGTAGAGATTATGTCTCGTGGTGGGGGAGTTGGAATTTCTTTGTCAACATTAAGGCCAAGATATGCCTATGTTAAAGGGGTACATGGTAAATCTTCAGGAGCAGTATCTTGGGGTGGATTATACTCTTATGCAACTGGTTTAATTGAACAGGGTGGTTCTAGAAGAGGAGCATTAATGTTAATGTTGGATGATTGGCATCCAGACATTATAGAATTTATTGGATCTAAAAAAACTAAAGGGATGATAGAAAACGCTAACATCTCTGTAAAGGTTTCAGATGAGTTTATGGAGAAAATGAAAAGTGATAGTAATTGGAACTTAGAATATCCTGATTATGAAAATGAAGATTATCGTGAAATGTATAACAAAGAATGGACTGGAGATATTAGAGAATGGAAAAAGAAAGGTTATCCTACAAAAGTTTACAAAACAATAAAAGCAAAAGCCCTTTGGGATTTAATAATTAGTTCTGCACATAAAAGTGCTGAACCAGGGATAGTGTTTATGGAACGTTATAATAAACTAAGCAATTCTTGGTATTATAATCCAATTGTTTGTACTAATCCTTGTGCAGAACAAGGTTTGCCAGCGTGGGGGGTTTGTAATTTGGGTCATCTTTATTTGGCTTCGTTTGCTAAACAAGTTGGCACAGATCCGTTAGGAAACATTTACGAAATGGATTGGAGTGCCCTTAAAGAATCAGCAAGTATTTTGATAAGATTTTTAGACAATGTAATTGATTTAACACCTTATCATTTTAAAGAAAATGAAGAGAACCAAAAATCTGAAAGAAGAATTGGAGCAGGAACATTAGGTTTAGCAGAACTGTTAATCAAGTTAAGAATCCGTTATGGGTCAGAGGACAGTTTAAGGTTTTTAGACAGATTGTATAAAACAATTACTGAAGAAATGTACCTTGCTTCAACGGAACTTGCGGAAGAGAAAGGTTCATTTCCAAAGTTTGACCGTGAGAAGTATATGCAATCAGAATTTGTTAAACAACTTTCAAAAGAAGTTCAGGATGCAATTTATAAAAAAGGGATTAGAAATGTAACATTAACAACTCAGGCACCCACAGGAACTGTCGGGAGTATGTTAGGAACTTCTACGGGAATTGAACCATACTACGCATTTGAGTATTATCAACAATCTCGGTTAGGGTTCCATAAAATCTTAATTCCTATTGCAGAAGAAGCTAAACAAGAAGATGGATCATTGCCAAATTACTTTGTTACTGCTATGGAACTTAAACCAGAAGACCATGTAAAAACTCAAGCAGCAATTCAAAAATGGACAGATTCATCAATAAGTAAAACTGTTAATGCACCAAGTACATTTACAGTTGAAGATACAAAAAAAGTGTATGAATTAGGTTATGATTTAGGTTGTAAAGGTTTAACAGTTTATGTTGACTTGTCTAGGTCTGAACAAATATTGTCTACTTCTGCAGATACTGAGAAGAAAAATATACTTAGTGCAAAAGGTGAAGATGGAGAAGAATTAAAGATTAAAGAAGTTAAAGAAGAACCTGCTAGAAATGAACCAGTTTATGGTTCTAAAGCAGGTGAAACCTGTCCAGCATGTAAAGAAGGAACAATGGTCAAAATTGGTGGTTGTACAGAATGTTCAAGCCAGTGTGGATTTAAAGGCAGTTGTGAGATGTAAGTTAATGGCACAATGATTAATTAATTCATTAATTAGCTAACTAAAAAGTAAAAAAGAGGTTGATGTAATAAGTTGGGAAGAATCGGACAAATTCATGTTTATACTGGAGATGGTAAAGGTAAAACTACTTCTGCATTAGGTTTAGCCATGAGAGCAGTAGGTCAGGGTTTTAGCGTTTTTATGGTCCAATTCATGAAAGGTGGAGCTTATACCGGAGAATATATTGCTGCTAGAAATTACTTGCCCAGATTTGAAATTGTTCAGTTTGGTCGACCTTGTATTAAACAACAAAAACAGCTTAAAATTGACGGTTTTAGTCCAAAAGGAAGCAGAGATAAAACTATTTTTGATTTTGTTAGAGATGACATTGATTGTGGTACTTGCAGATACTGTTTCATCAACGATGAAGTTCAGAATGATTACGTTAAAGAAGGTTTAAAAAAAAGTAAAGAGATAGTTTCTTCAGGAAGATATAACTTAGTTATTTTAGATGAAATTAATGTAGCAATAAGTTTAGGCTTAATACCCGTAGAAAAAGTAGTAGAATTAATTAAAAACAAACCAGCAAAGGTTGAACTTGTTCTTACTGGTCGTGGAGCTCCAGAAGAGATAATTGAAGTTGCTAACTTAATAACTGAAATGAAACCTCATAAACATTACTTTGACAAAGGCCAAATGGCCAGAAGAGGGATTGAGTATTAGATATAATAATTCATTTTTAACGTTAAACAGTTACTATTATTACTTAAATATTAATAAAACTTAAATAGTCATACAATATTTAATAGATACATTAATTTAAAAATGAGGTGAATTAATAATGATTAAAGAATTAGAAAAAGTTAAAGATAACACTCTTCAAACATGGAAATGGACAGGTTCAATGAGTAATTTTCTTTCTGAAGCAAGTACACACTTACAAAATATTGCTAAAAGTCCATCAGACAAGGGTGCAAGATCTCAATATAAATCACTAAGATCCGCATTTAGGTACGCTTCTCGTTCAGAAACAAGAGGAGTTAATCGCCATTATACTAAAACTAAAAAAGCTTTAGAAAAATTAAAAGAGATTCTTCCAAAAGATTTACAAACAGAATTGGAAAGTATTGAAAGGAAATTTTTAAGACCAAATGAAGCAATTTTAATTAGAGATACTTCTTTTTATACTGGGAAAACCAAAGATGAAGTTAAAGCATTAGGAGTTTATTTAGATATGCTTAAAAAAGATAAAGCAACAGAAAAGCAAGTCACTGATTTAATTGAAAATCTGAACTTCAAGATTGCAGAAATTGTTGGAGGAAACTCAAAACCTGGTTTAGTTCCTTTCATTGCAGGACTAAAAAGGTTACAAGCATTCATTTCTAAATTAGATAAACTGTCTGCTTAGTTTTTTAATTTTCTTTTTTTTATTGTAAATAAAGTATGAAAATCATTATAACACTTTATTTACAGCTTAAAATTTGTTATTTCCATTTGCGAAGCAAATTTTCTTGTTCCTCTTTTATTATAGACAAACTTAATAAACTCTAAAATATTTATGATTAATATGCCAGACTTAACAGAAGAGCAAAGGAAAGAGTTTGAAGAGAAATTGAAAAATATGTCTCCTGAAGAACTTAATCAGTTTCAAAAAGAGCAATGTATCTTCTGCCAAATAATTTCTGGAAAAGTACCTTCAAAAAAAGTTTATGATGATAATAAATGTATGGCTATATTAGATATTAACCCCGCTACACGTGGGCATATACTAATTTTACCAAAAGAACATTATTCAATCATGCCACAAGTTCCTGAAGAGGTGGTAAGCCATATGTTTTTAGTTGCAAAAGCTTTCTCACAAGTATTACTTAAGAAATTAAAATCTTCTGGGACTAATATATTTATTGCTAATGGTCTTATTGCTGGCCAAAAAGCACAACATTTTATGATTCATTTGATACCAAGAAAAGAGGATGATCAACTCCTAAATTTAGAAGAAAAATTTATTGAACCAGAGATGGTTAAAAAGGTTAAAGTTGCAGTTGAAAACAAACTTAATGAATTGTTAGGGATTAAAAAAGTTATTGTAGAAGAATCACAGTTAGAAGAAGGAAAAGAAGAAAAAAAAGACAAAACCGACAAAGTCAAAAATAAAAAAAACATTGATGAAACTAATCAAGATGAAGAAAGTGATAGTGAGAATCAAAAAGAGAATGAAGAAGAAGAAGATGATGATGAAGAAGAAACTACAGAAAATGACGATGTAGAGGATGACGAAGAAAAAAACAAGAAAGATGAAGATCAAACAGATATCAATTTAGATGATATTGCTAACTTATTCAAATGAAATGCGAATATTGTGAAATTGCGGACTTGCAAAGTAAGGCAGAAATAATTTATGAAGACGATGAAGTTATTGCTGCAATTAAAGATGTAGTTGCAACTCCCGGACAGATTACCGTTTTTCCAAAAGAGCATTTTACAATCTTAGAGATGGTTCCAAACAAAATTGTAAAAAAATGTGCAGATATTGCCAATAAAATTGGAATTGCTGTTTTTGAAAGTTTAGGTGCCCAGGGAACAAATATAATAATTCAAAACGGGTTGGCTGCAGGTCAAAGTGTACCCCATTTTGCTATTGAGATTATTCCAAGGAGAGAAGGCGATGGAATAAATTTACAATGGCAACCTCAACAAATTCCTGAAGATGAAATGGAAAGAGCATTCTTTGAGATAAAAGAAGAAGGTGATAAGATAAAAAACTTTGATGATAAAGAAGTTAAAGAAAATGAGATTGCTGTTGATGATGGCGATACTAAAATGGTAATGAAAAAAAATAAATCTGATAAAGATAACTATTTATTAAAATCACTGAAAAAAATCCCTTAAAAAACTATGCAGAAAATTTCGCTAAGTATGAATTTTCACTTTTTAAAGTGAAATTTTGCATGCTAAAAATGCGTTGTTAAGAAACCGTCTTTTTCGAAACTATGGATTTCAATGTTTATTAATACGGTTTCACGCATTTTTATCATTTTTTTAACCGTAATTCCGGTTTAATTTTACTCTTGCTTTGGATAACGTCAGAAGTTAAGTTCTCTACAAAATTAATAATTTGTTCTTTCTTATCCTGTTCAATTTTTAGTTTTTGAAGAAATAAATCTAGCCGAATATTATACTCATTCCTATCACCCTTTTTCTTCTTTCCCCCCACATTTAATCAGTAAAGCGTTAAATTATTTAAATTTTTTCTATCAAATTAGACAAAATAACACAAATTTTATATATCTACTACTCATAAATAAGTATTATGGAAATAAAATTTTTCCCCTATGACTTTGAGTATAAAGTTAAAGAAGATGAAACGTTCATTTACTTATATGGTAAGCTAGAAAATAATAGTAAGATTTGTGTTATTGAAAAATACAGACCATACTTTTATGCCCAAGTTAGTAATATTCATCGTAAACAATTAAATAAAAGGTTAAGCGATCTTCAGATTGAAGATAACAAAAAAATTGCAAAAGTAACTAGTTATGAAGAATGTGAAAAAGAGCTTTTGGGTAAGAAGAAAGATTTTTGGAAGATATATGTGAATTATCCTAAAGCTGTTCCAATAATTAGTAAAGAACTCAGTCAATGGGGATTAGAATGTTACGAAAAAGATATTTTGTACACTCACCGATATTTAAGAGATAGAGAGATAACTCCTTTTACTTTAGTACAAGCTAAAGGAGATTTTATTGATGAAAATAGATTTAGGGTACCAGTTTTCTTAGCAGAAGAGATTAAACAGTTTAGTAAAGACAGACTAAAAAATGTTAAGTTATTATCAATCGACATTGAAACATATTCTAAAAATAAGATTATCCAAATGGATAAAAACCCGATATTAATGATTGCGTTCTATGGTAGGGATGAAAAGGGTAAAGAGTTCAAAAAAGTTATCACTTGGAAGAAATTTTCTGAAAAAAAAGATTATTTAGAGTTTGTTAATGATGAAATAGATTTACTTAACCGTTTCAGACAAATAATGATAGATTATAATCCAGACATTCTTACAGGATATTTTTCAGATGGATTTGATTTACCGTACATTAAAACTCGTGCAGAAAAATATAAAATTAAAATGGATCTTGGTTTAGATTATTCTGAGATTTATACTGGTTCCAAATACAATAATAATAATTTAAGTAATGCAACCAGTAAAATAAAAGGGATATTACATTTAGACATTTTCAAATTTATTAGAAACATATTTGGGAAAAATCTTAAAACGGAAAGCTATTCTTTAAATGCAGTCTCAAATGAGTTGATTGGTAATAGTAAACATGATATTAAAATTGAGAAACTTGCTGATACCTGGGATAATCATCCTGAAAAGTTAATTGATTTTTGTGAATATAACCTTCACGATGCTCATCTTGCTTTACAATTATTTGAGAAATTGTTCTTTGACATTATTGAGTTTACTAAGATAATAGGTTTACCAAGTGATGATATTATTAGGATGCGTTTCAGCAAGTTAGTTGAAAGTTACATTCTTCAAAGAGCAAAAGAGTATAATGTTATTGCTCCAAATAAGCCCGCTAAAAACGAAATTGAACAAAGGTTTGAAGAAACTTATGAGGGAGGATTTGTTTATGAACCAACTCCAGGATTGTATGAAGATTTAATAGTCTTTGATTTCAGGTCACTTTATCCAACAATTATTACTGCACATAATATTGGCCCGGAAGCGTTAAACTGTGATTGTTGTGATGATAAAGAAAAAGTTCCAGGGAAAGATAATTATTGGTTTTGTACAAGAAAGAAATCTTTCTTATCGAAAGTTCTTGAAAGAATCATTTTAAGAAGGGTTGACTTAAAAAGGCTGATTAAAGAATCTAATGAAGAAGAAAAATTATTGTTGGAATCAAGATCTTACGCATTAAAAGTTTTAGCAAACTCTTTCTATGGTTATATGGCTTTCTTTGGAGCAAGATGGTATTGTATAGAATGTGCAAAATCAACTACCGCTTACGCCAGAGATTATATTCAAAGTACAATTAAAAAAGCTGAAGAGAAACAATTCCAAGTTGTTTATGCTGACACAGATTCTTGTTTCTTATTGTTAGGGGATCAGATTATGGATCAGGCAATGGAATTTATGAACGAAATTAATTTTAATCTTCCAGGACATATGGAATTGGAATTTGAAGGATATTATCCTAAAGGACTTTTTGTTGCTTTAAAAGGAAAAGAGGGTGGCGCAAAGAAAAAGTATGCATTGATCACAAAAGAAGGAACTTTGAAAATAACCGGTTTTGAAACAGTACGCAGAAATTGGTCACCAATATCTAAAGAAGTTCAACAAAATGTTTTAAGAATGGTTCTTGAAGATAAAAAAGAAGAAGCTTTAGAATATATTAAAGAGATGATAAGTAAGCTGAAGTCTGGAAAAATTAGTAAAGAAGATTTAATTATTAAAACCCAAATAACTAAAGATTTACGCAGTTATAGTTCTATTGGACCACACGTTGCAGTGGCATTAAAGATGTTAGAGAAAGATATTCCTGTTGGACCGGGTACAATTGTAGAATACATAATTACAAAAGGCTCCGGTTTAATAAGAGAAAGAGCAAAAATGCTTGAAGAAGTTAAACAGGGAGAGTATGATGCAGATTATTATCTTAATAATCAGTTAATTCCTGCGGTGAGTAGTATCTTCTTAGTTTTAGGTTATAATGAAGAAGACTTACTTGGAGAAGGCAAACAAGAGGGGTTAGGCAAATTCTTTTGATTAATACACATTTTTCAGTTAATTTTATATAATCAAGATTAATTAATAATTTTATGGAAGTTGGCGGTCAAGCAGTAATTGAAGGCGTAATGATGCGAAATAAAGAAAATTTCGCAGTTGCCGTTAGATTAAAAAATGGAAAAATTAAAGTTAAAAAAGATAAAAGTTCTCAATTTCCAAAATATTTCAAATTTCCTTTTATTCGTGGAGTGGTTGGTTTAGGTTACACATTGTATGATGGAATCAAAGCATTAATCTGGAGCAGTGACCAACAGTTAGAAAAAGAGGAGAAATTAAGTAAAAGAGAAGTTATTGGAACCATTTTCTTTTCATTATTATTTGCAGCGTTAATCTTTATTGTACTGCCATTCTTTGCAGCAAACTATTTTCAATCAGAAGGGATTATGTTTGATATTTTGGATGGTGTATTTAGAGTAGTTTTATTCCTAGGTTACTTGTTAATTATATCTTTGATGAAAGATGTAAAGATATTATTTGCTTACCATGGTGCAGAACATAAATGTATTGCTTGTTATGAAGATAAAAAAAAATTAACAGTTGATAATGTAAAAAAGTATTCTCGTTTCCACCCTAGGTGCGGAACATCATTTCTTTTTGTAGTATTATTATTATCAATCGTGACATTTACTTTAATTGAAGGACCGTTATGGATGAGGTTAGTGGGTAGATTATTGTTAATGCCAGTAATTGCAGGTATTGGTTACGAAATAATTAAGTTAAGTGGCAAATTCAGAAAGAATATTATTGTAAGAATATTCACAATGCCCGGATTATGGTTACAAAGAATCACAACTCGAGAACCAACAGATAAGCAAATTGCTGTTGGTATTAAAAGTTTAGAAAGTGTTGTGAAGTAGGAATTAATATAAAACATCCTAAATAGTTAAAAACTAATTTAAAAAAATAAAAAACATAAGAAGAGAATAAATTAAAGTCGATCTGCTGCTAATTCTGCAAGTCTACTTCTTTCACCTTTCTTAAGAATAACTGTACTAAAAATATCAGCACCCATTAATCTTTTTGTCGCGTAAGTTAACCCATTATTTTCAGTATCTAAATAAGGATTATCTATTTGGTAAGGATCACCATTTAGAATCAATTTAGATCCTTCGCCAGAACGAGTAATCATTGTTTTAATTTCATTACCATCAAAATTTTGTGCTTCATCTACAACAATAAACGCATTTGGGATACTTCTTCCTCGAAGAAAAGTGGGTGGGACAAATTGTATGATTCCCTCTTCTAAGAAATAATCTAAATCCATTGTATCAACATTTAGGTCATCATCTCTAGATTTTTTCTTTCTAGAATCTTTAATTCTTCCTCTTCTTTTTGAAATAACTTCCATATTATCTCTAATAGCAGCATAGAAAGGATCAATCTTTGCCCCCATATCACCTGGAAGAAAACCTATTCCTTCACCAATATGAGTTAAAGGACGAACAATAATAAGTTTATTATATCTTTTAGTTTCTAAAACTTGTTCTAAACCACAAGCTAAAGTAACAAGAGACTTTCCAGTTCCTGCTTTACCCAAAAAAGATGCACATTCAATATTATCTTCTAAACAAGCATGCATAAGGTATTTTTGTTCTTTATTTCTGGGCATAATTCCTTGAACTAATTTTGTGTCACTCACCCAAACATTCTCAAAAACATGGTGATTCCCATTACCCAAATATCTTAATGCTAAAGTATCTCCACTAAGATGTAAATATTGGTTATGTATTAATTTTTCTATGACTTCTTCTCCATTAAGTTTTAACAATTCTTCAGAACTGTATTCTTTTATTTTATTATCAATTAAACTTTTTCTAGCTCCATGAGGAAGTATAATCTCATCTGGCAAATCTAATATTTCTTCAATAGATCTTCCTTTTCTCCTATCAGAAATTTCTTGAGCTTTGTAACCTGAAATTCTTGCTAAAATATTCAATTCAGTATCTTCAGAAACAAGGATAATATTCCCATTACCCTTTGATTTTTGTTCTTTAAGATAATCTAATAATGCAGGATCAGCATGAGAATATTCTTTATCAGGACTAACAAAATCTATTGTACCTCCTGTTTCAGGTATAGGAACAGGTGTACCATTATACATCCTAGAAAATTCATTAATTATACGTAAAGCAGTTCTTGCATTCCCTCTTTGTTCTGGCCCTTTATTTCTATAATCTGATCTTATTTTTTTAAGTTCTCTTACTACCATGGTGTGGATAGTAATATTATTATTTTTAGAAAGTTTGTAAATTACATTTGCATCATCAACCAAAGCACTAGTATCTGGCAAATAATCTTTTCCATCAGTATCCATAATTAATCGTCACCTATTTTTTTATTTAGTAATTGCTTCAATTCTCTCTAAAATAGAATTGTATTCTTTAAATCTGGGTTCATTCTGTAATTCACGAAACTGATTAAAATAATCGTTTGAACCTTCTTTTAAAGCACCACCAATAAGCCCAAGAAGATTATCATCCATGAAACCTTCATTATCCATTAGTCTTAACACTTCACCTTCAATCGTTCCAGACTTTCCATTTACAATGTTAAGTCTTTCAAACAATCTTTCTTGATAAATGTCTGCTAAATCTTGAAATTCATGTTGACCAACATGTAAATGCTGGTATAAACGGTAAAAACCGGCTCGAGTTAATTCTTCAAATCTACCTTTAAATGAACGTTCAATAGCCCCAGGCAATTCTGTTTTAATTGAACTTAAATAAGAATCTTTTGGAAGGCTTAATACTAAAGAAGAATAAACTAAACCAATATCCTGATTAGTAATAATATTAGGTTCATCAAGCTTTTGTATATTGTAAATGAGATTGTGTAACCTGTAACCTTTTCCTTTTTTAATGATTCTCTTTTTAATTTTTTCTTGTGCAAACCTTCTTACTTCTTCTGGCCTATCAGGATTTTCTGCACATTCAAATGTTTCAAAAGGAATAAGGTCGATAGTTTTCATAAACTGAAAAACTGGAAAAAAGTATTTAAGTGTTTCTCTGGACTAAAGGATAGAAAAGAAAGATGGTTTCTTAAAATAGAGTTTACAAAGATGGTTTCCTACACTTTATTACTAACATGGCCACTTTTATTAATCCTAATAATGTTCTCAACAAAACTTTCGATTTTCTGTTCATGAGAAACAATGATTACTTGTTTTAATGATAATCTTTCTAAAACATCTCTAACTTTATCAAGCTGTTCAGAACTAAAACCGTCAGTAGGTTCATCTAAAATCAAAAGTTCTTTTGTTTGGACTCCACCAATAACATCATTAATTACTTTGTTTAATGCTAATCTATAAGCTAACGCCGCAGATGTTTTCTCACCACCACTAAGATTAAAAAAGTTCATTTCATACCCATTTTGTTCAATAATTGGTGTGAAAGAATCGTCAATCTTAGAATAAATATTCTCATCCTCAATTAAGATTGAAAACCATTCTTGAAATAGTTGGTTAAATAATCGATGAATATTTAGCATAACTTGTTTTTCAATCACATATGTTAATTTCAAAAAATGAGCATCCAACCAATGGTAAAGCTCTTTTAAACGGACAAGTTGAGAGTACTGATTATTAAGAATGTTAACTTCGTCAGAAATTTCTTTCTCCCGGAGAGAAGTATTTTTTAATTCCGATTCTAAACGAGCAAATTCAATTGCAAGATTTTTTTCTTTTTCTTGATAAGTTTTATATTTCTCCCGAAACAGTTCTATTTTGGGTGTTAAGTCTTCTGTTTGAGAACATTTTAATTGCAATTCTTTAATATCATTATTAAGATTTTGAATCAGTTCATTTGCAGAACCAATTTGCTGATTGCACACTAAAATTTGTTTAACTAAAGACTCCTTTTTAGAGATAAGATCTAATAAATGTCTTAATTCATTAATTTTCTTCTCAGTTTCAAGAATACTTTCATCTTTTTGTAATGAGGATAATTGTTGCATTAAAAGATTATTTTCTTGAACAAATTGTTTAAGTTGTTCAGTTTTATTTTTAAACTCAAATTCAATTTTTCTCAAATGTTCAAGTTCTAATGAAACACGAGTAAGGTTATTTTCTTTTATTATCAATTGATCAAGAGTGTTAGATAAATCTTCTTTTTGATTAACAATTAGTGATCTTTTCTTTTTAAGTTCAAATAGTAAGTTCTCTGCCTGTTTAGTTTTACGGTCCTCTTCAGCCTCAATCATCCGTTTATGTTCATCAGAAACTTTCTGTAAACAAGTAGGACATTCAGTTAATCCAGATATTTTTTCTTTAAGTTTTTGAGCCTGTTCAAGTAAAGTTTTATTTTGAGTCATCATTGTTGTAGTTTTCTCTAACAAAGGTTCAAGTTGAACTATTTTTTCTTTAATTGATTTCTTCTCAGAAACTTCTTTTTTAAGTAAATTTAAATAATCATCTTTCTCAGAAATTTTATTAATTTGTTCAGAATCTTTATCAACAATGATTTTTAATTCTTTAATTCTTTCTTGAGTAAGATTAATTTTTTCGTTTAATGATGCCCTTTGTGTTAAGAATGAAGTTTTCTTTTTTTCTAATTCCTCTACTTCATCTTTAATAATCCCAATAGAAATATTTTCAGGCAAGGGATAATTGTCCAGTCCCTGTTTAAATGATTCTTTTTGATCTAGTAAATATTTAATTTGTGTTTCTTTCTCTTTCAATACAGATTGATGATTAGAGAGTTTTTGTTTAATTTCTAAAGATTGTTTATGTTTACTTTCTAAAGAAATTATTTCTTCATTAATTAGTTCAATTTCTAATTTAAGTTGTTTAATGCTAGGTAACAACTTCTGGACAGAATTGTCAATACTTTTCTTTTCTTCAATTAAAGTGTTAAGTTTCAACTTTTTTTCTTCAATATTCTCAGTTTTAGTTTTTAGGATTGCAATTTTTGTCCGCATCTGCTTTAAAGAAATTTGTAAAGAATCTCGAATGTTTTTGTATTTATCAACATTAAATATTTTCCTGAGAACATCTAAACGAGACTCAGCACTATCTTGTAAAATAAATTTCATTTCCTCTTGAGGAGTATAAATAGTATAACGGAAAACATAATTTTTATTTTTAGTCACAAACTCTTCTGGATAACCCAATAAAGTAATTATTTTTGCTTTAAGCTCAAGAGGAGTTAATTCCTCTTTAACATTGTTAATGATTAAATGGCCAGCTGTTTGTTTGATATTATCTTTATCTTTTCTTAAGTTTCTTTGAATAATAATCTCATTTTGATCAATCTTGAAAGATAGTTCAACACTTGCCTGAGACGTACCTTTTCTTAGTAAAGCTTCTCCCGGAAGGTCTGGTCGAGATGTTCCGAATAAAGCAAACTCTATCGCTAAAAGGGTTGTTGACTTCCCAGAACCAATATCTCCAGACAATAAAGTTGAACCAGTATTGAAGTTTATTGTTTCATCTGTATAAGAACGAACATTCTTTAACTTAAGTTGCTGTAAAAGCATAGATTATAAACAAAAAGAGTTATTTAAATATATTGTTGTTATCAAAAGAATATTAAGCGCTCTTCTAAAGACCCTTTCTGATGGCTAATAATCTTTTCAGTTAGTTCATTAAGATCATTATCGGGCAAAGTAAACCATCTATGCCCAGATTCTGCAAAGACTTTATCTGCACGGAATTGATTAGCTATTTGTTCTTGCTTCTGAGCATCAAAGATACGATCTTCAGTAGTTATCAAAAATAACGGCTTTTTAGCCATATGCATTCCCAATAATTTTCCCTGTGCTTTAGCTGAAGTGTCAACTTTCATAACGTACTTAGCGGTTGCAGGATTAATCATTTTGCTAGCTCCCCAGTGAGGATGCTTTTCTGTACTTAGTTTCCCACCATCATGAATTTGTTGTGCAGCTAACGGATAAATAGGTAATGCGAATGGAAAGAAACTAGGAACGAAATATTCAGCAGCTTTAAATCCGAAATACCAAGGAAAAACACCTGCAAGTTTTCTGGACTTGCCTTTCTCTGTTGTTAAAGCATCTTTAGCATTAGTAAAAACTGAAGAGATAGTTCCAGGTAAAAGTTTTTTAGTTAAATTTTGAGACACCTCATTTAATAGTGCATCTGTGCCAACCACTGTACTTAAACTGTGTGTAATGGGATAAACATTGTCATAACTTGTTGTTAATTCCAATGCGGTTTCTAACTGTTTTAATGAAGTTTTTTCTGAATAAAAACCAGTTCTGTTTGGCTTCAAAGACATTGCTGGTTGATAAACAACGAAAACATCTCTTTTAGACATATCTGCAAGATTTACTGGAAATTTACCAAGATAACTATCTTTAATGTTTGGGTTCTGAAGTAATCTTTCATCTTCTTTGATTGTATCAGTTGTAAATATTAAATTAAAATCGACATTCAAACCTGCTAAAAGCACATAAGCAACATCATCTTTTTTATCACTATGGGTATAACTATCAAAGATAATTCCCCCTTGAGTTTTACGATGTTGATAATTTAATTCAGACATAATTGAAAACTTTGAACATGCCTTTTTAAATGTTTGGGGAATTGTTTACTAAAGAATAGTTACTCAGGCTTGCCTGGAACTTCATGATGTTTCAAGCAACGAATTTCATAAGCCTCTGAAGCACCAACTAAGATTATTGGAGAATCATAAGGTGCAGGTTGACCATCAATTATTCTTTGTGGATACTCTCCAAGACGATTACAACTTTCAATATCACAAACACCATAATGTTTTTCAACTGTAGTTGAATAAGCCATTAATTCTGGCATTGGATGAAACGGTTCTCCTCTGAAATTTTTATCTAGTCCACTACAAACTGCAGATTTTCCTTTTCCCATTAAATCACGAATAACATTTACAAGATCATCCCCATATTGGAAAAGTGTAATCTCTTCAAGCCCTATAACATCTGCATTATAATCAATTTTGTTTAAGAAATCGTTAATATCTTTATCATCCACAATTGTGGCAGGTAAATATAATCCAGTCCTAGAAACAACACAATTCTCTGGAAGATCAAATTTGTCATGCAATTCGTCTCTATAATCACATGCGGGTTTAATTATTTGAGTTTTGATGTTAGTATATTTTAATTGATCAAAAATATAAATAAATAAAGGTGTTTTTCTACCTTTCATTCCCCCTGTAATTGTATGTAAAGAACCCGGTTGTAGTAAGCTAATATCCATAAATCATCACCTCTAGGAAAAAAAGGATAAATCAGTTATTTAAATAAAATACTGTAATCTAAACCCTATATTTTAATAAACTCTTTCCCACTTTGCAATCCTTCCCTTAACCTGATTAAAAATAGGAGTAACAATCAAAAAAATTATTTTTAAGAATTATAACAAACTTAATTCGCCAGTGATCTTATCAATTTCTTCATCATCACCCGGACCAATACCAACACAGGTTCTTGTTCCCGGCGCAATAACAGTTCTTCCTGCATCTGTAATTAAAGAAGCTTTGATTCCACTATCTTTTGCAAACTGAAAGTACTTAATTAGTTCTTTTTCATCTTTAACTTTAAGAACAATTTTAGCCATACCTTCTTCTCGCCAAGCTTTAACTAAATCTTTATCTGATTTCAAGACAGCATCAACAGAAGCGTGTGCAGCCTGAGCTGCTAACTTCCCTTTCGGTAACTTTAAATCTTGCCTTACTAAAATTACTTGTTTGTAAGTTGTCATAATTAAAAAGAAACAGTTATGGTTTAAATTAGTTTTGGTATATACTCGATCCATTTTAGTTTTCCTAACTATGATGTTGAGTATTATCTAAAATACAACAAAGATTGTATTTTAGTATAATCCTTTAGTTTGTCTTCTTGCTTCTAATAAACCATCTAACTCTGATTGACAATATTTAAAGATTAATTTTTCTAAATGAGGTTTATCATCTTCACTAAACTGAGAAACATCTAAATCTAAGGGATGAAAGAAATGTTTCCTAAGAATATCTTCTTCACCTGTGGTTAACTTTAACCCTTTAACAAACTCAGCATAAAGATTTTCACTACCAAAAGAAATCAAATAATCTTTCATCACTTCTTTTAATCTTCCGATGTACTCGTTTTGATTTGGGTCTAGATTCATTTTATTTTTAGGGCTATTATAATTTGGTCTTTTCAATGTTCAGTTTAGCTTCTTCTGCTTGTAATTCCAGGTCTACACGGAAATATTTGAAAACAACTTGTTTTAAGTGTGTGATCTCATCTGCACTTGCAAAATCAAAGTTTAATTTATCTGGCATTAAAAAATATTCGTTTAGAACTATCTCTTCATTTTCGTTTAATTCTAAACCGTCGACTAGTCTTTGATAATGATTATAACCACAGGGTTTATTCATACAATCTTCAATAACTTCTTTCAATCTTCTAACATAAATATTTTTGTCTGGGTCTAGATCCATTTTTACAAAAAAAATCTTAATTCTCTATCTTGTTTTTTTATTAAAGCCCGCGTTCTTAATTCTAAACGACAATATTTGAAGAGTAAACTCTGTAAAGATTCTTCATCAATTTCATTAGTAGAAGAAAAGTCTAATTCTGTTGGTTGAATAAAATATTTACTTAAAACAGAAATCTCTGCTGGACTTAAAGATAAAACATCAACAAGCTCGTAGAAACCACCGCCAGTAACACCATTATAATCATTAACTAACTCTTTTAACTTTCCAATGTAAATGTTTTTTTCTGGTTCTAGATCCATTTTATTAAGAATTATTTTATTTATTATAATTATTTTGTTTTGTTCTTTTCCTGAGCATCATAAAGAGCTTGATGAACTTGATAAGATAATTCTCTATCTGCGTGTAATTCTTTATTCGCAGCTTTTTGCATTTCAGGAGTCATAATAAGAGTTTCTTCATCCACAATCATTTTTCCATCATAACTTTCAGCAACGAATATTGCATGACCCATTTTAGAGATACTATCTACATTTCCATCTCTATCTTTATCTTCAAGATATAAAGAAGAACAATTTCCTTTCATAACCATAGCACCTTGAATTTGATAATCTTCTTTAAAAGGCTTTTCTATTTCAGGACTATCAAATATACCACAACTACCAACAGTTAAAGCAGCTGCCAATGCACAAATAGTTTTTTGTAGTTTCATTTTATTATTTGTTATCTATCTTTAATATTATTCCCATTTCTGACCTTCATCATAAACCCTAAGATATCCGTTAATTGCTTCAGAACTGATTTCTTTAGAAGGTGCACTAGCTTTACACTGCTCTTTATTTCCAGGAGTATAAAGACAAGTCCGAGTGCTAAGATTCTCAACACAAGGAGCATTTACACTCACTAATTCATCATCTTGAAATGTGAAATAATAAGTATTAAATGAACATCCTTTTTCAGGAAAGTGAACTGCTTCAGTTTTAGGACCATTACATCCAGCTGCACCAATACTTAAAGCAGCTGCCAATGCACAAATTGTAGTTTTTAATCGCATTTGAATTCACCCATATCTTCTCCTAAAACAGAAGTTACTTGGTAAGTTTTTTTATTTAAGATACAACTTAAAATCCCATCAAAACGAGATTGCATTTTTCCCATAACTTTTTTACCTAAATCACTTTCTCTGGTATAACAAGTTTCTTCTGCACCAGCAGGTTGCTCTATACAAACTTCGTCAACTTTTAAATCATCAGAGGAATTATCTTTATAATGAATCAATGCAGATTTTCCTTCAAATGAAGTGTTTTCATCAACATAAAAATCGTCACTAAAAATCCCTGGTTCTTCATAAGCATTAATATGGGACTGACCTAATTGACCGTTAAATTCGTAATCTCCACGATTACCAGCACAGCCTAATGCCAAAGACATTGCCAATGCACAAATTGTAGTTTTAATTTTCATTTTTTTCACCAATTACCATTAGAATTAAGAACAACTTCTTCGATTGTAGCAATTATTCTTTTACTAAAAGTTTTCTTTGATTTTTCATCTGCTTTTTCTAATTTAAGCATATCTTTAATTTGAGTTTTCCAACCAAACATGTTAGAATCTATTCTTAAATAAGGGCTTAATGTCAAAAAAGAATTATCAGAATCAATCAGATTTCCCACATAAGGCAATCCGGGATGTAATCTTTGGTCAGTCTCTATTTGAACTAATTTTCCTTCATAAGATTCTTCAATAACATTTTCCATTTTTTAATTGATACAATAATTTAATAAAAAAATAAAATTTACTGCTTCATTTCTTTGTCAAACAAAGAACCGAAGTAACCAATGAAATGTGGTGCTTCTACCCAAACAGCTGAATCGTAACTTTTATGGACAGTTTTATCGTCTGTTAAGAAAAGTAACATTTCATTATTATCAACAATACAAAATCGAGCATTATTCTTATTAGATACTGTGTTTACATTTGCATATTTAGATATTTCTTTAACAATATCTTTATTAGCATTTGCGGGAACTCCTACATTAACACTAACACCTGATTTAGCAGCTTTCTTTAATGCAGAACCTAAAAGTTCATACTTCCTATCGAAACCGTCTTTAGAGGTCATTAAAGTCACATTTTTCTGTGCCCTTTTAATCATATAAGTTAAATGTTCATGAACTTTGTCTCTTCCTCTAAATGCTCCACTTCTATCAGTCGGATCTACTAATTTTATCCCTTCAATATGTAAAGTGTTTAATTCACCAAGAACATCAGATTCTTTTAAAGTTGTAAGAACTTTATTTCTTTGATCGGCTTCTTCAAGAACTTTCTTTTTAACCCTATCAACAACTTCACGAGGAGGAACTGCTAAATATTTGATTGGCTTGCCAACTTTAACTACAATAAAACCCTTCTTTTCTAAGCTCTCCAAAACGTCATAAGCACGTGACCTAGGAACATTAGAAATGTCAGATAATTCGCCGGCAGTAGAAACTCCACGACTTAATAGTGCTACCCATAACTTACTTTCGTAAGAATTTAAACCGAAATCTTTCAGTTTGTTCAAAAAATCTTTTTGTACGATCATTGTGATATTGTCCTCCTAGCAAATCTATCTTTTCTCTTTTAAGCTAACCAGAACCCCTTTTCAATGATTATTAATTTAATATCCTATTAAAACCCCAACTCATTTATAAATCTTTCGATGTGTTTGTTACTTTAGAGTGGTCATACCCTCCGTCTAAAGAAAATAAGAGAAAACAAAAAATCAATCTTTAATTTCTTTTGTAGAGTATAAATTAAATGGTAGCCCTTTCAATATTGCATCAACATCACGAACCGAGAGATAACCTTCAATTGTTCCAGCTCTTGTTGGTTGTGTCCAAGCAGAAACCGTCACTTGGTGATCATCTTTAGTATAAAGAGTAATTTCCGGAAAAGGCATACTTGTTGCATTTGCTAACAAATCAGTCAATTCTTTGTTTAATTCTAATTTTCCAGATTGGTTTCTTTCTCCACGATCATGCATATCAACAGCAACATATTTTTCATCTCTAATTATAGCATTTAGAAATCTAGCACCTAATTTACTGGCCCCATAAAGTAAAAATTCTTCAGAGATCATAGGAACATTAGGTAATATTTGTAGTGGTTCATAATGTTTAGTTGTCATTTTTCTTTTCCTCCAAACAAACATCTAAGAACTCTTAAGAGTGTAAGAATGAGAATATTATATAAAACTTACTCATCCACTGTAAACAATCTACTATCATTTACTTGAAACAATCTTATTCTAGCACCGGCATCTAACCAACCATGTGCATAATTCAAAGCTGCAAAAGCATTAACCCAATCGTCTTTACTAAAGAAATGTTCTGCATCTGAATAATATCTAGAAGCCATGTCAAAGAAATCTTCTGCATCAGCTAATCGAGAAGAATCAAACTTATCTTTAGCCATATCTAAAGCCTCTTTAGTAATAGAGAAATACTTTTCCAATTTTTCTTGTGTGATTGTTTGATTCATTTTATTATGATTTAACCTCATCTTTATATAAAAAGTTATTTGTTTATTTTAAGATTTCTGATAAAGACTTTTATCCCTCATTTTTTCCAGAAAAATCTGTCCCGGCTTTTTTGTAGGAGGATATTCGGTTTCTGGGTCTAATTTTCTCAATACAGCAATTAATTCAGAATCTTCTTCTACCCTTAATGCGTAAAATATTTGAGACCTTCTTTCTCTTTTTTCTTCGAACGTTAAATGTCCACGAACAGAATATGGATAAAACACTGCCCCATCAGCATAAGCATCAAGATGATCTTTTATTGTAAGCGCTGAGTAAGGAAGCACTTCAGATAAAGCTCTAGAAATTCTCGCTTTAAATCTACCTGTTTCTTTTAGATGTTCTCTAAACAATTCTCCAAATCTTTCTTCTAATTTCATTTTCTAAGAAACATCAATCACAAAAAAAGATAATAAAAAAATAAAATTTATTTAGAACCAGCAATTGGTCTTTTTACCGTTATTGGTAATACATCCTGTTCGAATTCAATTAAAGCAATCTCAATCGGATCAAATCTAATTTTTCCCAACTGTTCTTGGTTTAATTTTACTAAAAATGGTGCACCCATTGATAACTGTAAAGCACGGGAACCAATCATTCTCGCTCTTTCATACTTAGTGTATTTCATTTTTTCTTCAGCCATTTTTATCCAAGGTTTTTATCAAGCTTCCCTCTTAAAAGTTTCGCTTTATCTAGAGCAATATCAACCATTTTAGAAATTTCTTCGTTTGTTAAAGGTGCGTCTCCGCCTTTCTGTAAAGCAGAAATAATTCCTTTTTCATCAGATGCAACTGTTAAACGTGCATCGTAAGAATTTTCTTCTTGTGTGGTTGGATCTACAAATAACTGATTGTTAATTTTGTAAATAGTTACCGCTAAAGGTTCTTTTAGTAAAGGTAAACTTTTATCAGTTTTCTTTTTGTAGTTAATAGCTCCAGTTTCTGGATCAACTTCAGGAAACCTTGCTGCTTTCAAAGCAGTTAATGCAGCTAAACTTGCAGCATCAAATAAATTTCCTGCATCGTTAATTGTAACAATGTCAATGATTACAAACCAAGCTTTTTCTCCAGGAGTAACACAAAGTTTCTTCATGTCAATTGCTTTAGCTTCACGAATACCTCTATCAGTAACCCTTGCTAATTCAACAGCTTTAATCCCTGGCGGACCTGATTCATATTCTGAACTGGATAAAGGTAAAAGTTCAGCGTTAATCATAATGCCACCTTGATCAGGAGAGTCATTGTAAGGCTTTTCAAGACTTAACTTAACACCAGCCATAACTACAGTATCTCCTATTTGCACTTTAGCAGAACCTTCTGCAGTCCAAGAAATATTAGTTTCAATATGGATAGGTTGTCTATATTCAGTTAATGGACGACCATCTAATCTTTTTCCTTGAGCCGCTAGTTCTGAAATTGTTTCTTTATTGACAATCATTTTTCAACCTCATTATTAGCATTAGAAAACTTTTCTTTCAAAGCTCGCATCTGTGTTTCGTAAACTTTCTCAGTTGCAATTTTTGCCATTTCCAGAGATTTCATTAAATCTTCTTTAGATATTTCTCCGTCCATTTGTAGTAAAGTAATTTCCTTACTGTTATGAGTCATTGCAACTGGAATATCAGATACAATCGCATCATAAGCTTCTTCATCGTAAGAAAGATCCGCTACTACTGTACCATCAACTTGGCCAACTGCAATAGAACTAACCATATCTTTCATAGGAATTCCTGCATCTGCTAAAGCCATTGATGCTGCAGAAATTGCTGCACATCTTGTTCCAGCATCTGTCTGTGGAAGATCCACATAAATATCAACTACAGCGTTTGGAAATGCACTTAAATCAATTACAGGTTCTAAAGATTTATTCATAACCATAGAAATCTCTTGAGATCTTCTACTGTTTCCAGGACGAATTCTTTCACCAGAACCAGAAAATGGCATCATACCATAATGGCAACGAATAATTCCTCTTTCAGGATTTTGTAAAAATCTTGGATAAAGTTCCCTTGGACCATAAACTGCAGCATAAGCAGTAGTTTTACCAATCTTAAACATTGCAGAACCGTCAGCATTAGGAATAACTCTTACTTTAGCTTCCATTGGACGAAGTTCTTCAATTTTTCTTCCGTCAACTCTCTCTGTGTATGCCATCTTATTGTTCCCCCTTAACTTGGTTAGCTTCCAAGAACTTTTGCATTTTATCAGTCAATCCTTCTTGATGAGATTGAGCTTCAATCATTTTAATTGCTTTCTCAGCTAGAAGTTCTCCTTCAGGAGTACCTTTAACCCAAACAAAACCATTCTGGCCAACGGTAACGTCACAGCCAGTTTTTTCTTTAACTAAAGAAATCATACTACCTTGTTTACCGATAACCCTTGGCACTTTTTGGCTATTAATTTTCATAACTCTTCCACCAGAAATCTTTCTTAATCCTGGTTCTTTCATACTTAAGTCAATAAGATTTTGAGATGTTACTTTAGTGATTTTTACAATAAGATAATCACCTATACTTAAGATTTGACTTAAATCTTCCTCTCTTTTAACAAATCTAGTTGTTGCATCTTTAACATTAAGCATAGCAGAATAAGCTGTTCCTGTGCTTACTCTCCAACCAGTCATAGCAATATCAATTACTTTTCCAATTATTTTATCACCATATTTAGGAACATACGGACCAGATAATGGTGTTATTTTAATTACACGACCAGATAATCCTACCAATCCTAAAACTTTGGAATAAATTTTTTCACCTTCCCGATAAGTGTTATCACCAGGAAGATAGTCCATTCCTTCTGCAAGTGCTTCGCCAGGAATAACTATATCTCTTTCATTTACTAATACATTACTCATTTTTTTTATTCATATATCTGTTGTTATATATATGTGAGAATTCAAACAGATATCTCCTTTATATTTTTCTCTCACTTTTATGCAAAATACGCTTGTTTTTTATAAATTTGTTGGTTAGAATGAATTTTTTGCTTAAGTTTTAGATTAAATATTAAGGTGGGAAATATTTCTAAAGCAAGAGTAGGTGTTTTATTTACTATTTAGTACTAAAACAGAATAAATTTATAAATATCAATTCTTCTCAAACGGCCATGTCACAAAAATTAAAAAATGCTTTAGACTTTTTAACAGAAAAAGAACTTAGAAGAACTCAAGGTTTCTGTTATCCAATACGTGCTAGAGGTAGTTATGAAATTGTCAAACTGGTAGAAGTAGGAGTTGACTTTAAAGATTTAGAAATAAATACCCTAATGGGTTTAGCAATATCTGCTACTAAGTTAAGTACTTTAATTTATATTCCAAATCCCATCCTAAACTGGCTAGATAGAAGTAAAGATAACCGGGCAAAAGAATTTAGTGTGTATGATGGCATTCTCTTAATTGACGAAGATTACCTTAACATCTTACGACCTAGCGAAATGAGTGAAAAAGATTATAAGATTATAGAAAGCGGAATTAAGTATGGCCTTAATACTAATAAAAAAATTGACCTTCTAATTAATGACCCAAACTATAGAGAAGAAGTTAAATACACAATGAAAAAAATGTTAGAAATCTGTAAGCGTTCTAGTTTAAAAGATAAAAATGAAGCAAAAGGTAAAAAAACTGAAAGGATTTTTAACCTTGCTGTAGGTCTTTGTGATTTGTACCTAGCAGAAATTGATTAACTCTCAATAACTTCTACCACAACGTCTCCGCGAGTAACAGAGTTCATTTTGTCAATAAACTCTTCTTGGAAACCTGCTGGGATCTCAACTTTAACTGCCCAAGAACCGTCTGTACGCCAGTCCTCATTAAGAATTTTACAATTACTTCGAACAACATTATTAGATTTGCCAACATGTGTTGCAGGGATTGTAATGAGTAATATTCTTTGTTCAATCTTAATAGGGATAATTGGCCTTAACTTAGAAACCACTTCTTCAAACTGTTCCTCAACAGAACGATGATCATCTAAATGAACTTTTGCTTCTTCCATCGCAGCTTCAATTCTTGTTGCTGGATGTGGTAATCCCGTTTTAGGATCAATTGCTTGCCGATGTAATAAGTCTACAAATTGTTTACGTTTTTGCTCACGTTCTTGTGAACGATGATCAGCAGTAAGTTGAATTTCTCCTTCTTTGATAATAATCTCTGCAACTGATAAAGAATCTTCAGTACCAAAAAATTCTTTTAATTTTACAGGAGATACAACTAAAGCTTTCTTTGCATCTGAAAAGATTTGTTCTGATTGTAAACATTCTCTAACATTATTGATATCTCCCATTTTAAACTGGAATGCTAAATCTGGATCAACAGATATTTCGTATGTTTCACCAAATTTCTTAATTCTTGCTAAACTTAATTTTTCTGCCATGTTTGTAAAGAATAGGAAGAAGTATATTAATCTTTTTGGAAAACATTTTTAATAAAACGCAATTTCTAACATTTAATGATAAAAGCTATCGTTTATGATTTAGATGGAATGGTCTTTCATGCACCGCATTATTTTACAGAAGAATTAGAAAAAAAGTATGGGATTCCTATAACAGAATCATTATTTTCTAAAGACTTTAATTATATTGCTTGTAACGAAGGAAAAATGACTTTAGATGAGTTTCTTGCACCCTATTATGAAAGATGGAGACAACATGAAAAGTTTAATTTAAGTTTTGAAGAAGCAAAACAAGAATGGTTTGATTTTTCTAAAATAGATCCTAAAATGATTAACTTCACTAAAAAATTAAAGAAACAAGGCATCGTGAATGTAATTGCTACAAACAATACTCGTGAAAGAATTGCTTATCTAAGAGAAAAATATGACCTAGATGAAACTTTTGAAGTGATTGGTAGTTTTGATTTGGGTGTGATGAAACCAGCTAAAGAATATTTCTTAAAAGTGATGGACAAATTAAAATTGAAACCAGAGGAAGTTCTTTATTATGATGATAAAGAAAGTACAATTGCAAAACTAAAAGAATTTGGTTTTGATGCAGTTGTTTATCGTGACATGGATGGCTTTAAGAAAGATTTAGAAGAAAGAAAAAATAAAATAAAATAAAATAAAATAAAATAAAATAAAATAAAAAACCTACTTCATTAACTTCTTAAGTTCGTCAGTATTTAATTTAGTGACTCTTCTCTCAGCAGAAGTAACTTTAAATGCATCAACTCTTTCAAAGTTAAATTCTGATTTTAAGAAACTTTTCAATAATTCTAAACCTAATCTCATACCCTCTTCAACTGACATGTTAGCTTTATACTTCTTTTGTAATAAAGGTTCGATCTCAACGTCCCCTTCACCAACAACTGCTGCTTTGTATTGGAAATACAGCCCGTAAGGTTCTGTCAAAAATAATTTAATATCACCGTCATCTTCAACACCTGCAACCAATAAAGAAACTCCGAAAGGTCTCAAACCAGCTGATTGTGTACAAATCTGTTTCAAGTCACAAATATCTTTAACAACAGATAAAACGTCAATTTTTGAATCATATGTAACTGCGTGTTGTTGTGCTTTAACTTGTACTCTGTCAACTAAAACACGAGCATCAGAAATAATTCCTGCGGCAGCAACCATGATGTGGTCATCAATTTTAAAAGTTTTTTCAATTGCATCAGGCACGATTAATTTACTAGTTACCCTTTTATCAGTAATTAATACAACACCATCTTTACAAGCAATTCCAATCGCTGTTGAACCCTGCTTAACTGTTTTTTTAGCATACTCTACCTGTAATAATCTGCCATCAGGAGAAAACATCGTTATAGAACGATCATAACCCATCTTATCAACCATTTGTTTACTCATTTCCATTTTACACCTCAGTTTTCATAAATATAAACCAGCTTTTTTAAGCGCTTGAAATGAAAAGCAATATTTCATTTCTAGCTCAAAAAGGTATTAGCCTTTTTCAATGTTCCGGAAGTAATTATAGATTTAATAATTACTGGCTTATTTTTAATACTTTTGTTTAAAGTTAATGCAGATTTAAGTTCATCAACAAACTTGTTATTAACTTTCACCACAAAACGTTGTTTTTCAATGTTAAATCTTTCTTTAATGAAAAGGGGAGAAGCTTTACTTAATCCTAATTGTCCAAAATAATCTTTAACTGCACTTTGAAACCCATTATAAACATCTAAAACAGAAAATTTGTTGTCTGAGATTATCTCAAAAACAACGTAACGCTTTTTCTGTCTTAATGATGGCAATAACTTCATTCAATAGTTTCCTCTTCAGTAACCTCTTCAACATTATCGACAACTTCTGGTTCATCCCCAGATGTTGACATTGGATTTAAGAGACTAGGATCATTAGTAAGAACTTCGGGAGTGGAACTTTCCAAAACTTCAATTTTACCAAACTTTCCAGAAGAGACTTGTAATTCCTCTTTAAATTCTGAACACCAACCATTTTGTAAATGAATTTTATCCCCAGTTTTCACAGACTCAATATCTTCATTCCAAAGAGTCATTTTAACTTCTCCAGAATTATCTTTAATTTTTGCATTGCAAACTTTTCCAGACTTGCCAAACTTTTCAAATGTTCTTGGTTCTTCCATACTAACAATTGTTACAACCAAATCAACATTACCACTATTTGCTTTTAATTCTTTAATTTCCATTGTTTTTAATTCAGATAGAATCCCCTTTAAATATTTTTTCTTATTTTTTACAAACTTTCTTTTGTATACTTTGGCCCTGGGATGATACGCAAACGAGCAAAGCAAGTTTGCTCGCAGGTCACACCGAGGCGGGTACTCCGAAGGAGTACGATGTCCGCCGTGCCCAAGTATACAAAAACCATAAATTATTTTTTACCTTGTTCCAACTGTTCTCTCAAACTAACAATGTGAGGGTAATATTTTTGTTGAACTTTTGCAGGAAGTTTTTGATATTGCCCATAAATGCCCAAATAATTCTTTTTCTGTTCTTTAATATCACCATTATTCTCATTTTGAAGCAATTCTTCAATCTTCTTTTCAGCTTTAAGTTGTCCTTCAATGTTTTCTCTAAGTTGAGTAACTTTTGAATAAAAGTTTGCTTTATGTTTTTCAGACAACTTACCATACAACTTGTAAATTCCAAGATACTCTCCTTTCAACAAATCTGCAGATTCTTCTGAAACCATTGGACCTAATTTTCTTAATCTTCTTCTCAAACGATTATTAGTTGCTCCAAAGAACCATAATGAATATATTCCACCTATGAGAAATACCGCCAATAATGATGAAATTGTTATTGTTCTTGCTGGACCTTCATCCGGAATGAGTTCTGAAATCACGCTTGGCTTTTCTTCGGCAGGTGGTGCTGGTTCATTATAATCGTCACCAGAGGTGTCTGCTGTATCATCACCACTAACTGTACATGGTTTTTCCTCATCTGGTTTTTCTACTTCAACAATTTCATCCACCTCTCCTGCAGACTCTTTACTTTCACAAAGGTTTTTATCATTACAATTTCTAGATTGTTTACTATCTAAACATTCTGTCCAAATAGTACATCCCCATTCTTGCGTACATTCAACTGAAGTTGCTGTTGTTGGAGTTCCACCTCCACCCCCACCAGATGAACCACCGCCGGAGGAACCACCACCTGATGAGCTAGAAGATGAACTAACAGTACAAGATTGAGTTAAATCTGGACGATCTAATGTTGTTCCACAAGTATTTGCATCCGTACATGTTCGGTTTTGGGTACTATTAACACAAGTTGACCAGCCACCACAGGTCCAACTTTCAGTACATGGTTCCAAAATTAAAGGTAAATAATCTCCGCCATTAGATATATTGTTTGAAACATTATGAGGAACAAAAGTATCTCCTATTTGATCACTACCATTAGTATCTGTACCATTATAATCTGACCAATAATTTCCACCAAGATAAGGGCCACTAACAATATTAGTCCCACTTATTTTACTAGTGTTCCATTTATTAGTACCATCATCAATTGCGTTAATAGTATTATTGAAGTAATTGTTATAAATCAAATTGTCTGAAGAAGAACTTAAGTTCATACCAACAGAACTATTGTAAATGCTATTATTTACAAATGTATTATTACCTGCAGAAGTTAACATCAGCGCAGAACTGAAATTGTAAAAATCACATTCCTGAACAGTAACTCCGCTTTTATTATTTATAGATATTCCAATGCCAGCATTATTTCCAACTAAGTTATAACTATTACAATCAATTGTTACGTTATCAGCAGTTACGTTAAAACAAGTCCCAGTGATATTATAGTTTCTATTTAATTGAATATTTACTGAAACATCTCCACAAGCAACATTACCAACATCAGTCAATGGTGTGTAATCTCCACCAGTTGTGATGGAGCTATTGTAAGGCAAACTAGTTTCTCCAACACCATCTAAATCTGTATCCCAACCAGTATAATCTGACCAATAATTTCCACCAAATGCAAAACTGTAACAAGTAATGTTTGCTAAATTGAAAAGTGTATCAGCAGTACATAAAATGTTTGTTCCGGTTAATCCACTAACGTTATAATTATTTGAACCAGTGTCGTTAACATTATTAGTATTTTCAAAATAATTATTGTAAATACTATTATTGTAAGAGCTTGACAAATTTAATCCAAGAGTATTGTTCCTTAAAATGTTACTGGTAATGTAACTATTGTTTATGTTTTCAAACAAGATACCTAAACTATTGTAATACAATTTGTTTCCAGTAATATTAATGTTCTCTGCAGGATCAACATAAATTCCAGTAGTAAAATTTTGAATAACCGCATTCTTAACAGTAACGCCACTAAAGTTAGAAATATTCAATCCAATACCAGAATTGTTTCCGATTAAAGAATATCCGTTAAAGTCTATGGTAAGGTTTGCTGCTGCAATTGTTAATGCGGATGTTGAAGTGTTACAGGTTAAATTTGATGTTAAAGTAACGTCATGTAAAATACTTGAACCACAAGCTTCATCAACATTTAATCCTGCGGTTATAGACTTATTAGTGATCCCACTAATCTTGTAATAATTACTTTCTTGTGAAAAAGTGTAAGGACTAATTGTTCCTATTGAAGTGAAATTAATTCTAACAGAACAACTTGCTCCAGCAGAGATGTTATATTCATTTTCACAAAGGTAAGCACCTGCATCAAATGAATTGTTATGGAACAAGTATAAATCATAAGTAAGAGTATTAATACCAGTAACCCCAGTAATGTTTACCGCACTTTTATTTTCATCATAAGCGAACTTTAAAGTTTCTGCATGAACATCCGATTGGTTAAATAATGCGGTGAAACCAAGACGAATAACACTATTTGAATCAGTTAAATTTAATGATTGAACTTGGTTGGACACTACAGCACCATTAGTTAAATATCCTGAAACATTTCCATAAGCCAGCATACTTTCTGCTTGTGTTGAAGTTGGTTTATAATATTGTCTTGCAGCATAAAGTATTAAAGGATATTCATCAATATTATTACTTGCGATAGTGTAATTAGTAGGATTGTCTCCAATCCCATCACCCTGATCCCCTCCAGTAGTTCCGTCATCTAAACCAGAATAATCTGAATAAAAGTTTCCACCACGACAAGGTCCACCAACAATGTTTGGTGCGGCGCAAGTACTATTAATATACCAAGTATTGTCGCTATCATCAGCAACACTTTGTTCATAATTAACAACATCTTCAAAGTAATTATTGTAAATGGTGTTCCCAGTTGATGAAGTGATGTTCAAATTAAACTCATTATCTTTCAACCAATTACTATAAATGTTATTGGTGTTAGAACTTCCCGCTAAAATAATAGCTAAAGTAGAATTTTGAACATCATTACTGTAAATGTTTGTACCTGTAACTGTAGTGAAATTAAATGCTGTCCCTACAATATTCTCTCCATCGTTGGCGTAGATGGATCCAGTAGAGAAATTGGTAATAGTAAATTTACTAAAAGTGTTGCTACTAATTATTGAACCAGCAGAGTTAGTGATGAAATTGTTAACAAGAGTATTACTGTTAAGTGTGATTGAATCTGTATTAGTAATGTTTAATTGATTTGTAATGTTGTTGTTATCTATATTAATTACATCCGATTCAGTAATGAAAACATTTTCGGTGATATTATTACTTTTAAGATACGATCCAGGCACAGAGTTCAAATCTAAATTGTTTTGAATAATATTACTTGTTAAGTTAGTACCAAAACTGGAATTGATTTCTACACTAGCAACAGTAGTCGCATTGATAATATTACTAACCAAGTTAGAATTGTTAGAATTTTCTGCAAATAATCCTTTTGTACCATTATTGATAGTATTAGTATCAAAAGTAGAGTTTGCAGAACTGTTAAAGTAAACATTATAATAGTCTCCAGTATTATTTGTAAAGGTATTATTACTAAAAATATTTCCTGAAGAATCGGTCATTCTCAAACCGTAATTAGCATGACTAGTAACATTATTATTATTAAAAATATTGTTGTTGCTATTAGACTTAATTCTTATTGCTTCAACAGCATCAGTAAAAGTGTTATCTGTAAAAATATTTTCTGTTGCACCATTATGGACAAACAAATTGTAGACATCACTTGCAGAGACATTATTACTAGAAACATTATTATCATCGCTGTTAACAAAATAAATACCGTGATAATTGTCCCATAAAGTATTATTGGTAATTTGAAAATTGTTGCTATTAAAAGAATAAATCCCATAAAACTTCTTCTGCAGATTTATGGTGTTATCTCTAATTAAAGTATTGTTTGAACTAATCGAATAAACACCATTATTATCATTAGTTAAAGTATTTCCAACAATTTTTGTGTTAGTGGAATTGTACTGGTAAACTGCGTAAAAGTCTGTTAAGTAAATGTTATTGCTAGAGTTAACTTGAATATTATTTGAGTTTAAGATTTGAATACCATAATAAAAGTCAGTAATGTTACAATTTTTAATTATAACATTACTTCTACTATCAAGATAAATCCCAGCATGAGTACCAGATCCATCTAGAATTTTACTATCACAATCTAAAGTAATGTCGTCAGCTCCGATAACAATTGCGTTTCCTTCTGTACAATTAACATTTTGGTTCAGTTTAGTATCTTGAGTAATTGTTGTTGGACAAGTACTTCCAAAACTACCATTGTTAGCAGTTAATGGCAAATAATCTCCACCAACAGAGATGTTTAAATTGTAAGGTGTTTGAGTATCACCAACACCATCACCAGATTCATTGTAGGGATAAATAGAACCAAACCCAGCATCTATACCCGTATAATCTGACCAAAAGTTTCCACCTTTGTAATTACCACCAACAATATTAGTAGTGAGATTATTGTAAGTGCTGTTCCATTTGTTGGTGCTATTGGCATCAGAGTAAACATTATTAGTGTTAGTGAAATTGTTATTGTAAATTAGATTACTATCCGAACTGGTAACGTTAATTCCAGCAATCGTATTGGAATAAAAATAATTGTCATTAACGGTATTACTATCAGAAGAAATTAATTGTAAACCAATTTGATTACTGTATAAGCGAGTATTAGTAATCGTGCTTAATGAAGTCCAATCAAAATAAATACCATGATTTGCATTAGTGATGTTAGTATTATTGATAATGATTCCTGAAGAAGGATCAACATAAATTCCCGTACTAAAGTTATTTAAATTACAGTTTTCAATTGTTACACCAATTATATTAGTTAAATCAAACGCTTTCCCACTAGAGTTTCCAGTGACTGTGTACCCATTACAATCAATTTCAATATTATCTGCTGTTACGGTAAAGCAAGTTCCGTTAACAGTTATGTTAGATGTTAAAACCAAATAATTTGTTATTGTTCCACACCCAGGCACTAAAGGCAAATAGTCAGCAGTGTCGTTAATATTATTAGAATTATTGTAAGGCACGTTAGTATCACCGATACCATCTCCTGAAATGTTGTATGGATTTGTTCCACTACCATCATCTACACCAACGTAATTACTCCAAAGATTTCCACCAAGATAAGTACCAGAAGCAATGTTTGTTCCAAGCGATTTTGTAGTGTTATAATAATTAGTAGAATTGTCAGCTATGTTGTTTGTATTTTTGAAAATATTATTGTAAATGGAATTGTTATTTGAAGAGTTCAGAATCATTCCTAAAACATTATCTAGTAAAACGTTTGATGTTAATGTGTTTAAGTTAGATAAACTGAAAAACATTCCTTTCTCAGCATTATCTTTAATGATATTTGAAACTAAATAAGAACTGTTGGTATCTGTTAAATTAATTCCTAAAGTGTTACTGTTAATGGTATTACTAGTTAAATTTGTTGTTGATGAACTTTCTGAAACAATCCCTTCAGAATTATTAGTAATTGTGTTTGTGTTTGCAACAATTCCTGTTGAAGATTTTATTTCTAATCCTTTACTAAAGTTTTTCAGTAAACAATTCTGTATTATAACACCAGAACGACTGGTTATGTTAATCCCCGAACCAGCACCACTCCCAGTGATTTGGTAATTGTTACAATCAATTGTAATGTTGCTAGCTAAAACATTAAAACAATTTCCTGTTGAAGTTAAATTATTAGTTAGAGCAATTGAAGTAATAATATCACCACAAGTAGTATTTGCTGAAACTAAAGGATGATAATCCCCGCCAGTTGTAATGTTATTCCCAGAACCATTGTAAGGAGTATTACTGTTGCCAAGACCATCATTATCCGTATCTTCCCCTGTATAACTAGACCAATAATTTCCACCCCAACAACTGCCACTGATAATATTTGCACCCAATGTACAATCTTTACTTCTGTTCCAGAAATTAGTACCATCATCGAAAGCATCAATACCAGTAGAAGAATTACTAATGTAATTGTTATAAATGTAATTGCTATTTGAGCTGTTTAAGTAAAAGTTAAACAAGCCAACGTTAGTGATATTATTAGAGGTGAAATTACTACTATTTGAACCAGTAACGAAAAAGCCATAATTACCATCATAAACTGTCATGCTGTTAAATAAATTATTTTCTGAAGCGCCGGAAACATTTACATTCACAGAATTATTATACACAGACAATATTGTACCCCATGCTTCAAAGATACTATTAGTAACGTTTGATAAAAATATCCCTGTGCCCAATCCCCAAATGTAAACATTTCCCGAACCAGCAACAGTAAGGTTCTCTAAATTGTTTGCATTAATACCTTGTCCAGAACCTCCCCCAGAAATGTTTGTCCAATCAATATTAACTCCATGTGAACCAGACAAATAAATCCCGCTAGCAGTATTATTGTAAATTGTTGTGTACCTAATGTTAGGGTCTGAGTTATTTAAGTAAATCCCATTAGTGTTATTGTATAATATTCCAGTGATTCCATTCTGTGAGTCGCTGTGAGAATCAATTAAGTAATAACCTTTACTACTTCCTGAAATTGTGTTAACGGTCATACTAGCACAATCATTCGGACAAGCATTGTAAGTATTCTCACAAGTAGTTAAACAAGTACTGCCGAAAGAACTATCACAATCTGAATAACAGCTGCTTTTTGTTATAGTACAATTCCCAGTATCATAAGAATTGGTGCAATCAGTATTACATGAGTTGTAATTGTTCGAAGCAGTAATGTTACAAGAACCAGAATTAAGAGTACAATTGTATTGACAAGCTTCTTTTTGAGTGGTTTGGTTTTCGCCCGGATACTGTAAAGGACAAGTTACCCCATAACAAAGATTAAATGTATCTGTGCAACTAGTCAAATTTGTTTGATAAGTGGTATTACATCCAGAATTACAACTAGCCAAAAGAGTATTATTCCCCGCCAAACAATTATCATAACTATCATCACAACCACCACTACCTGTTTGACAAATAGATAATTGTGAATTACAAGTATTTCCACAAGCAGTATAAGTTGTTCCACAATTGTTTGTACATTCTTCTGTTGAAGACCCACTACCCAAATCACTTAATGTTGAAGAGTCTGCCATGATTCCTGAGCCGGTATTATTGTAGATTAAATTGTTGTAAATATCATTACCATCAGAATCGTTCAAGAAAATTCCTGCACCCAAAGTAGAACCAGCAGTAGCACCATTATCATAAATTCTGTTTGAAGAAATAATATTAATATCTGAACTATCTCTCAACCAAACACCATAATAAGTGTTGTTATTAATGTAGTTTGAGAGTAATAAATTGTTTCCACCACTAGGTTTAGCACTTCTTAAATCAACACCATATTTTTGATACTCTGTAAACTCATTAGTTATTGTACTACTATTAACAGTAACATTGTAAGTTAATACACCAATATAAACACCAGTGCCATTGTTATCACGAACAGTTACATTTTGCAATTTAATGTTGTAAGAGTTTTGAATATATACTCCATAAGTAAAGTTATAGATTTCACAATCTTTTACCGTGACGTCATGCACGTTCTTTATTTCAATACCACGCATATCATCTGCGAAAGCCGACTCAGAAACATTTCCATTTAATAAAGTCCCAGCACAAGTAAAAACAACATTACTTTTAGTGATTGCAAAACCCTCCCCAGAAGTGCTGTTGATTATTTTTTCTGGACAGATAGTATCTTCACTAATAACTGCGGGCATAGCATTACAAGGATCAACTAAAGGATGAATATCTCCAGGAAGATTAGGATCAAGCCCACCGTCCATATAAGGGACCATAGTGTCACCAAGGCCATCACCAGAAGTGTCTAAACCGAGGTATCCTGTCCAATAATTTCCACCTAAACAAGGTCCGCCAATGAAGTTAGTAGTGTTATAATCTGCTTGAGCATATGTATGAGTAGCATTATACATCGTACTAGGACAAACCTTACCCAGATACCAATGAACATAAGAAGAACTATCACTACAACTCTCGTTTCCAGTTAAGTTATAAAATTTATTGTTCCAAATATCATTATAACTAGCGTTAACATTAGCAGTATTGGACCTAGTAACATTAACACCACATTTGGTATTTTCATCAAATGTGTTTTTAGTTACATCAGTACCAAGTGCTTCATCCAATCCAATACCATCTGTGTTATTGTAAAAATAGTTTTGAATGAAAGTGTTATTTGATGCATTTAAAGTTACTTTTGCTCCATCAGTGAAATTGTAGATGTAACAATTCTGGATAGTAACATTACTTTGATTAATTAGTAAAATACCAGACATATCGGCACAGTTATCAATACATTTGATATAATGGTCTTGACAATCTAAGACTATATTGTCTGCATTAATAATAAAACCGTTTGTATTGTTACATTCATAATCATGACCAATATTGTAAATTGTTTCTGTTACAGAAATGTTACACTCTCCACTGATAACTTGGATACCAATTAGCGCACCAGTAATTCCATCACCAGATTGGGAAGCCAAAAAGAAAGATCCGACTGTAGCTATTGCTAGAACTAAAATAACTCCTACTAAAGCTAACGAACCTCTTTTGTTTATATCCATTTCTCCCCTTTAATTTTACTTTTTGATAAATTATTTCTGTATTTAAATGTTTGTATTATATGAAATTCAATTAAATTACCTTTATTTATGTCAAATGATTGTCGATGATTACATTCAATGTCGTTAAATGAAATTATTCTCCCGCAAATATTTATTGACATTTTTACTTATCCTCCTCAAATTCTAAATACCATTTATCTTTTTTTATATCATACTTGAAGACAACATTATTCTTTTTTTCTAGATTGAGTTTGAAAAGGATAGGTTTAGGAATAGTTGTTTCGAAAGAATTTCCTCTGGTGTAAAGTTTACGTTTAAATTGCAAGTTGTAGTTACTTATTTTTTTACTGTTTATAAAACTTACGTTTTTTGTTATTTTTTTACATATTAATTTACTTACATTTTTATTTTTGTTTGAGTAAGATTTAAATAGTTGTAAAGTTTTGTTTAGGTTGTGGCTTTGAACAAAAAAGAAAAAAGAGAGATAGGAGTTGTGTTTGGTTCTGTTTTATTAGTAGTTTTAGTTGGTGGATTATTACATGAGTCTAGTGTCAATACACAAAAAGCATTATCTGGACAAGCTACTCATTTAGTTAACGATGCACCAACATATTCAGGATTTCTAACTTTAATGAATGAACACTGTTCTGCAGTGTATGGAGTAGGTAAATGTAGTCTTCTTTGTGGCACTAAAACTTGTGTACCTTTAGAAAATAATTGTAATGAAGAAGTTGTTAATAACCAATGTTGGTGTTGTCAAGTTCCCAATTGAAAGTTCTTTAAGTTAAATTTAAATAAAAGTTATCATTCTTGGGTAAAGAATGATTAAAAAACTATTATTAACAGGATTAGCAGCTCTAGTTTTAGGATGTGGTTCTAATACAGATCCATGTGCAAATGTTAGATGTAAAATAGAACAAGATAGAGTTTGTTATGAGGGTGATTGCATCCCTATTAAAGAACATCCAGATTATGTTAAAGAGGATGATATTTCTGTTCCGGAAGAAGATACTTATGTTAATAACAATCCCTATCAATTAGCAAAGTTTGAAAGTACTAACGAATACTGTTCAGATGGGATTGATAACAACAATAATGGTTGGGTGGATTGCGAAGACCTTGGTTGCCAATGGAACCCTTACGTAAGTGTTTGTGGACAGTATGAAAATACCGATGAACTTTGTTCAAATGGCATTGATGATGATGAAGATGGAAAATATGACTGCACAGATGGGTTTTGTTTTTCCAACCCTTTAGTTAATGTCTGTCAAGAGATAGTTGAAAACAATAACGAACTATGTTCAGATGGAATTGATAATGATGGCAACTTTGTTAAAGATTGTGAAGACTTTTCTTGTTACTGTACCTCTTTTGTAACTGTTTGTGATCATGTTGAAAAAAAGTGTCAATAAAATGATTAAAAAACTATTATTAACAGGATTAGCAGCTCTAGTTTTAGGATGTGGTTCTAATACAGATCCATGTGCAAATGTTAGATGTAAAATAGAACAAGATAGAGTTTGTTATGAAGGTGATTGCATCCCTATTAAAGAACATCCAGATTATGTTAAAGAGGATGATATTTCTGTTCCGGAAGAAGATACTTATGTTAATAACAATCCGTATCAATTAGCAAAGTTTGAAAGTACTAACGAATACTGTTCAGATGGGATTGATAACAACAATAATGGTTGGGTGGATTGTAAAGATTTAGGTTGTCAATGGAATCCTTACGTAAGTGTTTGTGGGCAGTATGAAAATACTGATGAACTTTGTTCAAATGGCATTGATGATGATTATGAAATTAAAGGAGCTTATAAAAAACACAGTTATGATTGTCATAAAGAATGGTCTTGTGAACATAGCCCGTTTGTAACAGTTTGTGGTAAACCAGAAAATACCGAAGAACTTTGTTCTGATGGAATTGATAATAACGGAGATGGGTATATTGATTGCGAAGATTATTTCTCTTGTTTATGCAATCCTTATGTGATTAGTTGTTATGACCCTTATTTTTGTGACAAAGATGATTAAAAAACTATTATTAACAGGATTAGCAGCTCTAGTTTTAGGATGTGGTTCTAATACAGATCCGTGTGCAAATGTTAGATGCAAAATAGAACAAGATAGAGTTTGTTATGAAGGTGATTGCATCCCTATTAAAGAACATCCAGATTATGTTAAAGAGGATGATATTTCTGTTCCGGAAGAAGATACTTATGTTAATAACAATCCGTATCAATTAGCAAAGTTTGAAAGTACTAACGAATACTGTTCAGATGGGATTGATAACAACAATAATGGTTGGGTGGATTGTAAAGATTTAGGTTGTCAATGGAATCCTTACGTAAGTGTTTGTGGGCAGTATGAAAATACCGATGAACTTTGTTCAAATGGCATTGATGATGATAAAGAACATTATTCTCAAGGATATTACAAGATGGATGACTGTTCGGATGGTTCTTGTTTTAGAAATCCTTTTGTAACAGTTTGTGAACCAAATGAAACCACTTTTGATCAATGTACAGATGGGATTGATAACGATTTTGATGGGTACACTGATTGTGAAGATTGTATGTGTAATCCATTTGTACCAGAATGTTATGACAAATATTGGTGTTATGACTTTTTTCAAGATTAATTTGTGAGTTCTTTAAATTAGAAACATTTATTAAATAGATTATTTTTCTTTTACTTGATGTTAGTAAATAAAAAATGGGTGAGTTTAATAGTTTTAGTGTTATTTATCATTTCTATAAGTTCTGTTGTTGCTGTTAATAACTTTGTAACTTATGAACATATATTTGCTTCTGGAAGTTGCGGTAATGGTAATAATAATTGTGAGGGGGATGAGATTGATGTAAATTATTGTCTTAGCTTGAGTAATAATGATTGTTATGGAGATTATTGCCAGCATTTGACAGTTGAAGATTATGCTGGAGAGAGCACAGACGAATACTGGAAAGAAATTTCTGGCAATTTACCCGAACAAATAATTACTAACAATGGTTGTTATGTATCACAAGCAGAAGAAGATGGTAGTCACGATGATTGCGGATGGTTTTCTGTTGCACCAGGTACAATATTTGGCACAAAAACAGTAATTCCAAAAGATGATTGGGACATATTACATTATGGAGCAGATAAACCTTATTGGAATTGTAATGAAGACTGTTTAGAAACAGGAAACTTTCAGATGCGTGAACAAACAGGAGCAGTAATTTGTAATGATAACAATAAATGGTATCAATGTGATGAAAGCCAAGCAAAGAAAACCCTGGAAGCACAAAGTAAATATTATTCTTGTATTTCTCAAACGAAATATATAACATTAGATAATGGATTAGAAACACAAACCCTTGTTACAGTTTACCAATGGTATAAAGTTGATGATAATATCCCTTGCCTTATGAACAAAGAAGGACAAACGTTAAATGAAGACTCTGACAGCTATAAGTGTACTTATCATCAACCACAAGGTTATACTGAAGCGGGATATTTTTGGGTTAAAATTGAAGATGGTGCAGTTTGTACCATAAATCACAAATCATTAACGGCCCAAAGCCAAAGATATGTTTGTGATGGTAGTAAATGGAACTTTTGTGATACAAACAAAAATGTAGGCCAAAAAATAGAAGATTTAATTTGTGATGGATACAGTTGGGGAGACAATTATGATTGTGAAAATACTGACTTCTGGAACTTAGAAGAATGTAGAGGAGAAAGTTGTGATGATATAGGTGGAGAACTTATTTGGAGTTATGTTTTACCGGTTATGGAAGAAAGTAAAAGTTTAGGATTAAAACCAATTGACGTTGGCTGTTGTAAAACTGATGAATGTGTACAACATAATCCTATGTCTAATACAGCAGTGTGTAAAGATAAGAATGATATCTCCACGCCCGTAGGAAGCCTTCCACCAAACCAAAATAATTTAATTTGTGAGGTCAATAATGATTGGTTAGCTTGTAATCTAGAGACAGAAGGACAATTTAATTCTGATGAAAACATTTTTTGTGATGGCACAGAATGGATAGAAATTGAAACAGATTGTTATAACAAAATTGATGATAAAGGTTATCTTGGATTAGAAGATTGTGCAGACCCCACTTGTGATGGAAGATTAATTGGAAACACTACGTCCGTATGTGAATTGGAAGCTGAAAAGAATTGTAATGATTTCTTAGATAATGATGGTGATGATCAGGTCCCATTCACTTGGGAAGAAGCGATGGAGAAAAAGAAAGAAGCGGATGCTTTATTGAGTCAAATAAGTATTAGTAATGCCGGTAGTGATGATAAAGAAGGTAATATGAAATATGGTGAAGGGGAAAACCTTGCTCCAGCAATAGTAGGTATCAATTCTATTACAGGAAATTCTATTTTTGTACCAGAGTTCTGGAAAGGAGATATGATTACTGGTGCGGCTAGTTGGAATGATAATAAAAAAATATGGGGGGAAATTTGTGAAGAGAACGAAGATTGTTATAGTAATATGTGCAACAAAAATAATCTAATCTATGTATGTGACGGTGGAGAGGAGAATGATTTCTGTGGAGAATATTATACTGATTTTCTAAAATGTGAACCTGGACTTTACTGTAAAGAGGTTGTAGGACAACAAGATTATGAAGGGCTTTGTAGCATAGCAACAGGTACTGACTGTCAAGATTCAGATTGTCTTGGTAGCAATGGTCCTTATGGAGCTGCTTGCTGTTTATCAAATAATGATTGTGGTACTGGTGCGGTTTGTAACTTGGACATTAATGAATGTCAAGAAACTAATTGTATGTCAAATTCGGCAAGTGAGGATGGAGACGTTTTTGTTAATTGTCAAGATCCTGACTGTAACGGAAAAATATGTAGTAACAAACCGCACGGGAATTGTAATCAAGGAAAATGTGTTACTTGGTTTGCTCCAGGTAGCGCGCCAAGTAGCAAAATTGTAACGGTCCCTTTGTTCTCTTACAAGGAAATGTTACAGATGCTTAATGGATGTAATGTTGTAAGAGGATTTGGTACTGGAGATTATCTTTGCGGAACTTCATCATCATGTGTATTCTCACAAGGGGGAAGAATCTCTTGCTCAGAAGAAGGTGCAACGTATGCAACTTGTTGTGAAGCAAGTTTTAAAATTGGAAATAAAAGTGAAGAAACTATTGTTGATGATGTTAGTGGTGGAAGTGTTGATGAACCAGTAGGACAAAACCAACCAAATACACAAGAAGGTGTTAACCTAAACGAAAATGAATTATTGATTAAGAAAATCCCCTTGAGTTTAGATGAATTGAAATCTGCATCTTTATGGTATGGAAGCAACTTACAACTTAATGCAAATATTGCATGTCAAGAACAATTTAACAAGAACTGTAAAGAAGTAAAAATAATGGGTCAAGTAAAACCAGAATTGATTAATTGTAATACTGCATTTCAGATTTATGTTGATTCACAAGAAGGTTTAGCGCTTGGATTTCCAGTTATAGCAGTATGTCAATAAAAAATGGCTAAAAAGAAACAACCAAAACATAAATTGGACGATACAATGGTTATCGCTGTTATGGTAGTTTCAGCTATCTGCATTTTAATCTTATTTTCAAACTATTTCACAGTAACGGGAAAGGCTTACGCATCAGTTGTTCCAAACAATGTTGGAGTTATTAGTCTGACTAACAAAGCTACAATCAACAGTTTACAGGGTAAAATCACTGAAGCCAATCCCATACTGGTACAAGGAAAAACTAAAGGAAACATAATCTGTGGGATGGAAAAAAGTACATGTTTATTCGCTTACGAAGGAGCAATGTTAAAGAGGTGTTCAGATAAAATTCAAGGTAAAGTTTCTGCAGTATGTACAGATATAAGTAGAGTTATTGCAGAAGTTCCGGATGTTAAAGTTAGTTCAGGAGAAGAGGTAGAAGCACCAGCAGGAAATGGAGAAGAAGATTGTGCCTCCCCTGGAGATGAAGATGGTAATGGTGTAGAAGGTTGTGAAGATCCTGATTGTGAAGTTGGTGCAATATGTTATCTCCCTGGAATTGATCAATTCCCCTGTATGGAATCTACTTGTCAAATCAAAAATAATCAAAAATTATGTCTAGGAGGACCACTTAGTCCGCCAGACCCAATATTAGGATCCTCTTGTTGTAACCCTAGTGAAACTTATTACAATACTGAATTAGGTTATATCACACCTTATAGTTGTGATAACAACAACCCTTGTTCTTCAGGAACAAATTTCGCTTGTAGTGTTAGTTTAAGTACAGCAACAGAAATCTGTGCTAATGGCGTTGATGATGACAATAATGGAGATATAGATTGTGATGATTCAGCTTGCCCGGTCTCAAATAATGAAGGAACTCCCTCCTCAACTTGTGATGATGGATATGATAATGATTGTGATGGAGACACTGATTGTTATGATGAAGGATGTATTGATACTCAAAATTGCCTTAATCAAGAATGTATAACTAAAAATGATTGTGAGACAAAAGAGATTTGCGAGGGGGTAGTTTTCAGTGGTAATTTGATGGGTTCAAAATGTATAAGTAACGTACTAAAAGAAGAAGCTTGCATTGATGGAAAAGATAACGATGATGATGGATCCATTGATTGTGCAGATCAAGATTGTGTATTAAAGTTAGCAATGAGTTCCACAGTTATATGTGAAAATGGAATTGCTAAAGAAGTTGATTGTGATGACGGTTATGACAATGATAACAATGGTAAAACAGATGGTGCAGATACTGATTGTCAAACAATAGATTGTTATTGGTACACTTGCCAACTTCCACAGTGTGATGGGGAATTTGTTGGAATAATAAATGATTATGGCGGAACACAATTAGGTGCAATCTGTGAGAATTTACTTCCTAAAGAATTAGATTGTACGGATGGAATGAGTAATGATGGGGCCAACGATGGTGCCGATTGTGCAGATACTGATTGTTATGGCAAAGATGATTGTGAGAATCCTGAAACTTCTTGTGAAGATGATTTTGATAATGATGGTGATGGAGACACTGATTGTGATGATGGTGATTGTAAGATAACATTGAAAGAGGCGTGTTGTAGTCCTAGTGAATTTTTTACGGAAACTTGTTGTTGTGAGGATGAAGAACAAATTTGTTTATATGGTACGTGTATATATGGAGAATAAACCAACAGACCAATTAATAATTATTAAATTATTCTTAAAGAATAGAACACCACAACAAATATTTAAAAAATCAATCACTCCCAAAATCTTATAAACCAATTCAATTCTAAAAACATTATGCAAATAAAAAACCTTCCACTACCAGAGTACTTCAAACAATTCTACAATAAATTTCCTAACCTAACACCTATACAAGAGAAAGCTATCAACGCTAACCTTCTAAAAAAAGAATCTTTGTTAATCTGCGCACCAACAGCTTCTGGAAAAACGTTAGTTGCTTACTAAAAATCCCCAAATAACACCCTAAACCAAGTGTGGACAACAAATTAGAAAAATTTATAAATGTGGACTACTTAAAATGAATTATGGCTTACATTGAAACTATTAAAAAGAAAAACAAAAATTTTTACTATCTTACACAAACAATTAGAAAAGGAAAAAGTTTTAGTAAAATAAGATTACTGCTCGGAAAAGGAAAAATTTCTAAAATAGATTTAAACAAACTGGTAGAACAAGCAAAACCAAATCTCATAAAAAAAGTTGAAGAAAAGAGAAGTATAAAAAAGATCATTAGTTTAGACCCAAAAATAGAGAAAGAACTTCTTAAAATCAAAAAAAGTTATAAACAAATAATCAAAAAACTTTCACCCATAGAATATAAAATCATTGAAAAACAACATTTAATCAATTTTACTTTTAATACAAATGCCATTGAAGGTTCTACAATAACATTAAAGGAAACCGCACATATATTAGAAGATGGTATAGCACCAGAAGGAAAAGAGTTAAGAGAGATACATGAAATTGAAAACACAAAGAAAACTTATGAATTTATGAAAGGATATAAAAAAAAGGTATCAACAAAATTTATTAAAGATATCCATTACAATTTAACACACAATATACTTAATGAACAAGCAGGAAAATATAGATCAATCCAGGTTTATATGGGAGGATCAAAACATATTCCTACAAAAACTTCCGAAGTAAAAAAAGAAATGAATAATTTAATTCGTTGGTTTAATAATCATAATAATATTCACCCAGTGCTATTGGCAGGATATATCCATCACTTTTTTATTGCAATTCATCCATTTATTGATGGAAATGGCAGGACAGGACGTTTGTTAATGAATTTCATGTTAATGACAGATGGATTTCCTCCAATATGTATACATCTTAGAGAGCGAATTAAGTATACCGATTATTTGGAAAAAGCAAGAGATGGAGACCCCACAGACTTTATTCAATTTATAGTTAGTAAAATCATAGAAGCACATAAAAATATTGTGGACAACACAAAAGACAAATGAACTTATTGTGGACAACTAGAAAAATTTTATAAACCCCTACTTCTCTAAAAAACATTATGCAAATAAAAGACCTCCCATTACCAGACTATTTTAAAGAACATTATACCAAATTTCCTACATTAACACCAATACAAGAGAAAGCTATCAACGCAAACCTTCTAAAAAACGAATCTCTGTTAATCTGCGCACCAACGGCTTCTGGAAAAACGTTAGTTGCGACAATGGCAATAACAAATACATTAAACAAAGGTAAAGCAATTTATCTTGTTCCATTAAAAGCGTTAGCGAACGAGAAGTTTAAAGAGTATCAAAACCTACTAAAAGACACAAAATATAAAGTTATTCAATCAACAGGAGACGTTGATTCAGAATCTTCCTACTTAGCAAATTACGACTTACTAATCTTAACAACAGAAAAACTGGACTCGTTATTAAGACACAGAATATCTTGGATTAACGAAATTCAAACTGTGATTGTTGACGAGATTCATTTGTTAAATGACCCTAACAGAGGACCAACGTTAGAAATAATTCTCACATTATTAAAACAGCTGATTAAACCGCAAATTATCGGCCTCTCTGCAACTATAGGAAATCCTGAAGAACTTGCTAAGTGGTTAGAAGCAAAGCTTGTGCAGGATGATTGGCGGCCAGTAGAACTTAAACAAGGTATCAACTTTGAAGGTAAGACACAATTTTATTAAAACTCTCTTCTAAAAAATCTTTTTTATACTTTTTAGCTAAACTCCGTAAAATTTCAATATCAAAACCAAGATCTCCCCGAGAAATAAATTCAATAAATTGAGTAACGTTTTTCGGTTTCTCTGTTCTGCTACAACGTTCAAAATCAATCAAAATAGGAACACTAAACTTATCAACTAAAACATGTTTAAAAGGGTGGTGCATTTCTTCTTTACTTACACCCATTTTGTCCATGATAAAACATTGGTTAAGAACGTTTATTAAAACAAAAACAACTTTTTTACGACTCTTACCCTTAACCCAATCCAAAATAAACGAACCTTCAACATATTCATAAACAAAGTAATCTTCACCGTAAAATAATAATTTAGGACCAATATTTTTTTTATTTAATAATTTCAACCAATTGACTTCATTACTCATTCTATTAATAGCTTTACTTTCTGCACGTTTAACTTTAATTGCAACTTTAACAATTTCAGATTTAGCAAAGTGTGTTTTGACAAGTGTACTTTTATCTTGCTGGCCGATAAAAATGTTCCCCCTCTTACCGTGAGTTAAATAATTAATTCCAAAAACGTTTTTCCGTTCTAAATCTATTAACAATTGACTTTTTTCAATCAAATAAACATAAAGTGTCTCAAACAGTGGCAATTTCTCAGTAGCCAATTCTTGAAAATCCAACAATCTCCCTGAAATCATTTCTTCGATTTTATCTTTATCAGTTAACGAAGAAAATAAAAATAAGATTTTTCCGTTAGAAATAAGATAATCACTCACTTCAGAAAAAAACTTTTCAGAAACTTCCCAGCCTTTCTCACCACCATACAAAGCAGGATCATTTATGCCTAGATCTTGAGGAAGATATGGGGGATTAAAAATAATCAAATTAAATTTATCATTAACTTGCGAGAATAAGTCACTTTCAATTGCTCGAACTTTTCTATTTCTTTTTGCAGATAACTCTTTAATAGCACGTTTATTAATATCTACAGCAACAACTTCACGAACATTCTTACAATCAGCAGCAGTTAATGCTTGTATCCCTGATCCCGTACCAATATCTAAAACTCTACCAAAAGCGTGCTCTTCAACATATTTTTGTAACAAAAATGAGTCCTCCGCGGGTTCATATACATCCATGAGAACGAACAAAGGCTGTTTGATTGATAAATATTACTAAAAACAGAGTTCCTATTTGAAAGTAGCAAATAATCCGCAAGATTTATAAAGTTGTTATCTCTGACAAATTCATGCTTACTGAAATCGTTTCTTATGTGAAAAACATCTGGGGAGATCCATATCCTAACCAAGACCCTTATTTTAAAGACACATTAAAACATCTTCAAAAAGTAGAAAAAGAGTTGAGAACAATGAAATGGAGTGGTTGGAACCTTTGGTTTTTTAATCGCGGTTATGCAAAAATTCAAAAATCAAATGAAGAATTCTTTATGAAATATCCTCTAACAGAAGAAGATAAAAATCTAATCGCAACAGAAAAGGATATTTTTAGTTTTGTTGAAAAGAAAGGAAAATCTAAATCAGTTTATTGTTTGGAAGATGTGCTTGTAAAAGAGAGAGATGGATTAAGAGAAAGTTTACAAAATATTGATGCATATGAAATTTTAACAAAAATGTACAGACAATGTTCTATTCTAAACACATCCCCTAAAGAAGCAATAAACATTTTTTTTGAAAATGATACAATGGGAGATATCACACACTTTACATCTTCAGATTTCAAAGAAATTACCCATTTAATGTATAAAGATGGGTTCATTAATGATACTTATCGTGACAGAATAATTCACCAATTTCTAGATGACGGATGTAAAAAAAAAGTGAATCATAAAGAAGATACAAACAAGATAGTATATTTATTTCCAGAAAATAAAGTTAATTAGAAAAAAATAAAAAAATAAAATAAAAACTTAATAATTTACGTTAACTGCCCTTTTGATTCTTTCCCTAAGACTTGCTAATCTCATTTTCAGCCTTTTATACTTAGCACGAAGGTCTTCAAGAGTTTTACGTTCTTTATCAAGATCTTTTTGTAATGCTTCTTCTATCCCTTTGAACTGGTTATTATGTGCCAGAATCATCTTTTCAGAACTATCAACAGCACTATAATACTCTTTAAAGATAGTCATGATAGGGTTAATTTTCCTTTTAACATCATTCATGTTCTGCCTAACAGTATTTCTTAACCGAGCACTATAACGTACAGAATACCTAATATCTCTAAAACGGATAGTCCTAATTTTTTCAATGATAGCATCAAAAATAGGAATAAGTTTTTGTAATTCTTCCTGTAATATTTTACTCATTTTAGCAAACTTATTAGTTTCTGAGGACAATTTCTGAGTATATTTTCCATTTCTAATACCAACATTTAACAGTTCAAACTGTAAATCTAAATCTTTGGTATAATGTAAAATTCTTCCAGCGCTCTTAAGAATTTCAGCAAGCATGTTTTGTTCCGCAGTAAAGTCATTCATTTGTTTACCAAATTGACCAAACTCATCATCAAAAATCATTTTAATGTTTTTTGAAGAATCATTTAACTCTGTTTGAAGTTCACGAAAAACTTCTGCCCATTGTACACGAGCATCAACTTCTTTTTTCAGGTTAGCTACACGTTCAATATCTTTCCTAGCTTCTAAAATAAATCCTTGAGCTGCTTTTTCGTGATGATCCAATTTATCGTTAATTGTTTTTAAACTGTCATGAGAACTTTGGATGTTTGTAACAACATCTTTGAAAGCTTCCCTTGCTGCTTGTCCACCATTAAATGCACTTTCAACATTTTTAACTGGGCCTTTCATCAAAGTTTCGCCAATTTCTGCAACATTTTCTTTTTTTGCAAAGAATCTTGTGAACCATCCCATCATTGACACCTCCCAACAGTTTTCTTAATTTTAATTTTATCTTTAGCTTTTACTAATGCTTTACCAGTTTTCTTTTCATACTTCTCTACAAGTTTGTTAAATTTGCTTACTTCTGCACCTAACTTTTTGAAATTAACTAATATTTCAGAAGCCATAGAATGTACATTAGTTTTAGCAACTTTAGGTTTAACTTTTTTAGAAACAACCTTCTTTTTTGTTTTTACCATTATTTATCACCTTTTTATTGAAAATGTTATTATTCATAATAAATTTAAGAGACTATTTAAATATTTCTTTTATTAAGAGGATGTATATCTGTACATCTTCAGAGAAACATTTTTAAAGAAAAGGTTTTATTTGGAAATAAGGTTGGGCCTATGGTCGAGATGGCAAATGGAAATCCATTTGATAAATTATGCGACATTCACTCGCATACACTCGTTCAGTCCCAAGAAAAAAATTAGTGGGCCTATGGTCTAGTGGCTACGAGAAATGTGTTCAAACATTTCTGGACGTGGCTCTCGCCACATATGACAGTGCCCTTACATTCCGTAAGGAGACGAAAGGCATTGATCCCCGGTTCGAGTCCGGGTGGGCCCATCATTTTCTATTCTTATTCTACAATCAATTCCTGGACGAGAGAGGGTAATGAACGAAACATTAACCACTCTGCCTATACCAAAAACTTATAAACCAAACAAATTTATTAATATTAAAAGAGGATGAACGAAAAAATATTTCAATTGGTTATTGAACAAGAGGAGGTTACCTGGAAAACCCTCCTTTACGATTTAGTTAAAATGGAAGGGATGAATCCCTGGAACATTGACATTTCACTTTTAACTAAACGTTACATTCAATTAGTTAAAGATTTACAGGAACATGATTTAAGAATTTCTGGGAAAGTTCTTCTTGCAGCAGCAATTTTGTTAAAAATCAAATCCACACATTTAATTGAAAACGACATTTCTAATTTAGACCGGCTTTTCAACCAAACGGATGAAGAATTAACTGAAGAAGAATTATTTGACGAAATTGAAGATGGTATAAGTGGGAAGAAAGAAAAACAAACATATCAACTGATTCCCAGAAACCCTCAACCAAGAGATAGAAAGGTGTCAATCCATGATTTAGTTCAAGCATTACAAAGGGCGATGGAAAGTAAGAAAAGGACCCTTGCTAAACAACGGCCAGTAAAATACCAAATGCCTAAAAGGAAAATTGATATTGTTGCTGCAATTTATGATTTGTATCACAAAATATCTTATTATACCACAAAAAAGAATGTTAAAGAATTAACATTTAGCGAACTTCTTCCTGCAAGAGCAAGTAAACAAGAAAAAGCTTACACTTTCTTACCATTATTACATTTAGAAAATCAAAGAAAAGTTGAAACTAACCAAAAAGCGCCATTTGCGGAAATTTATATTAAACTGTTAAATAAGAATGGTAAACCAAAAAAGCTTTAATTCTTCCACAATCTTTTTAAAAGACATTTTAAATGTTATATAAAGATAGATGTTCTAAATAAAATGTTTAAATGAAATCCACTAAAAATATTAAAATACCTGAAAAAGTTGTTGATCAAGTTATTGGTCAGGATGAAGCGGTAAAGATAGTTAAAAAAGCTGCTTTACAACGAAGACACGTTTTCTTAATTGGTGAACCCGGAACAGGAAAAAGCATGTTAGGAGTAGCTTTAACTGAACTCTTACCAAAATCTAACTTAAAAGATATACTTTCATACAATAATCCGCACGATGAAAATTTACCATTGATTAAAGAGATCCCTGCTGGAAAAGGTAGAGAAGAAGTTAGTAAATCACATATTGATGGTAAAAAGTTAATGAAAAATAATAATTTCTTATTGTTCCTAGTGGCGATTGTAGCATTAATTGCACCGTGGTGGGCACGTAGCCATTATAAATCAGACTTAATGTTTACTGCTTTTTTCTTAGGAGGAATGCTATTTTTGGCAGCGTTTGCTATTATGATGACTCTTGGTCAAAGAATGTTCAAAAGTCCAACTGGGATCTCACCAAAATTAATTGTGGACAATTTTAATAGAGAAAAAGCGCCATTGTATGATGCAACAGGAGCACATGCAGGAGCATTATTAGGAGACGTACTTCACGATCCATTTCAAAGTGGCGGTTTAGGAACACCTGCAAACTTAAGAGTTGTTGCTGGGATGATTCATAAAGCGCATTTAGGAGTTTTATTTGTTGACGAAATCGCAACCCTTCATCCAAGAACACAACATGAACTACTTTCAG
>Ga0233430_1000146_pt1 | contig 145525 bp, 139 predicted proteins | sample SI_118_April2016_2_FD_179883 | JGI IMG/M metagenome (GOLD analysis project Ga0233430, IMG submission 179883) | Seawater microbial communities from Saanich Inlet, British Columbia, Canada - SI_118_April2016_150_MG | ecosystem: Environmental > Aquatic > Marine > Inlet | place: Canada: British... | reverse complement strand
CATCGGAAAAGCGGTCCCGTACGGCCAGGCGCGCTTCGGGTGCATCTATACAGACGTAGTCGGCGCGGGCATATTTGTTGACCGTGTTATAGCCATGATTGGCGCTATTGCTTTGCGCATTGACGGACAGGAATTTGGAACGGCGGATAACCTGATCCACGGCCCGCTTCGTCATCATGCCGTGACCGAAGTCGTTAACCACCACCAGATCGAAATCGGCCGCGTATTCCGCGATCAGGCTGCAAACTTCATCTTCCTTGCGGCCGCTCAACGGTGTGTCGTCGAAATGATAGACCTCGAACAATTTGCGCATATGGCCGGGGTCCACGAAACGGCACTTGCGGATCGTCGGCACGCCGGGCAGACGGATGAAATGCACATTCACATTCTGCACCACGGTGTCGAGGATCAAATCCTCATAGGAATCTTCCTCGCCGATGCAGGTAATGACATCAACCTGGTCGACAAATGATGCAACATGATTGGCCGAGGCTATAACGCCACCGGCAAACACCTCGCGCCCTTCATAGCGGGAGGCGATGATATTCTCTTTCGCCGATTTACCCATCGGCGCGGCATATTGATATTCATCGATAATGGCCTCGCCGATCATCAATACGCGGTGTTCCTGTATGCCTTCCAGGGCCTGCACCACGCGGGCGGCGACATCGTCTTCCCGCAGGCCGGCAAGATAGTCGGTGACCTCCGAGTCATAGACATTGAGGTGCCGGTTGATCAGGGACGACGAAGAATCCGTAATATCATCGGTAAAAACGATACGGCCGCCAAAACTTTCGACCAGTTCCCGCTCGCGCCGAATGCCGCCCGTGATATCCTCGTCTTCATTGGCATAGTCCTGGCCCTTGACCATGATGGTAGGCCGGATAAAGCGCAGCACACCCTCGGCCGTGGACCAATTGGAAATGCCGACACCATCGACGCAACGCAACGCGGCGACCATCTCGGCCCGCGTCAATTCGGGGAAAACCGGACGCCCCGGACCCTTGTTGACATACCGATCCGCGGTCAGGGTCACGATCAGCAGATCACCTTCCGAACGGGCGGCCTCCAGATGGCGGACATGCCCCATATGCAACAGATCGAAAACACCATGCGCCAACACGACTTCGCCACCCGAGGCCCGGGTCTCGTCGGCCATGCGGGCCAATTCCTCGATGCCGCGGATTTTCTCACGCGCGGTTGCCGGCGGGCCGGAGTTGCCTCCAGATGCATCACGTTTTACATCAAGCAATTCGATAGTCATGCGCGGCGTTCCGTCTGATGAACAGTTTTACCAATAGCCACGGCGGGGCAATTCCATGCCGTGTTGGTTAAGTGTCCATCGTTGCGGTTAATACATCGTAAACCGGGCGGGTTTATCCACAGCGGCGGCAAATTCCGTTAACCAATCAGGTTCATCCTCCGTTAACCGGTGGTTTGGCAAAATGGCAGATAGCGGAAAACCGTTTAGGAGTCCGCCATCCGGAGAGCTTCGCCTGTTCGGATAAATTGAAGATAACCGAGTTTACGGGAACAACCAGGCAATGGCCCTATCGCCGACAGGCAATAATGGATTCCAGATGGCGTCGTTTGATAACAACGTCCTGGGTGCCTATTATTCTTCCGGCGTCTCGCTGGGATTGGCGGGCAATGCCGCCAAGGTTCAGAGCGAACTGCTGAACGGCTCGTTCGCAACTGTCGATCCGGCGATCATCCCGCCTTGGACCATTCCCGAGGCCCGGCCCTACGACCAGATGCTGCAACGCATCTTCTCATCCGGTCCATTGATTGATTTGACGGACCCCCGCGTCAACAACACCGCCGGCGATGATCAATTCAAAAATCTGTTCGGTCTGTTTACCGGCCTGACCAAGCTGCGGGAAATGGCGACCTATGCCGAACAAGATTCCGGCGCATCAACACGTGCCAGCTTATTGCAACATCGCTTTGAAGGCTATTTGGACGAAGTTAAGGGGTTTGTCAGCGATCTCGAATTCGAAGATACCACACTGCTATATGGTCTGAAGACCACATCGATAACCTCGACCCAGGCTTTTCCCAAGGATCCGAAGTACACCACGCCGTTTCATATGTCCGCCGAAGTGTCGCAGGTACGCGGAGATGCCATTGCCGGTTTGACCGGCACGGAAACCTTTGACATCACGGTGGTGAATTCTGTCGAAACTAAGGTCATCAATATTGATCTATCGGCGGTTAGCGGCACCTTGAACGTGGATAACGTCACCGACTACATCAACACGCAGCTGACGGCCAACAGCGTTACCTCGTCGGTCGTGGTGGAGCGTTTTAACGAAGATTCCTACGGCTTCCATTTGAAACTGAATGATACGGAAACCGTGTCATTCGGTAATGCCTCCGACGCCACGCCCAGTATCTACATCGCTGGCACCAATAATGTGGGCGACTACGCCTCGGGCTTTACAACGAAATATGATGATCTGGGCAATACCGATCCCAATCTGGCCTTCCGTTCAGAAACCGATACGACCGAGGCCGATAGCGCCAAGGCCGTGGCGGTGGACAGCCAGGGCATGGTCTATACCGTCGGCTCCTCCTCCGGTGATCTGGAAGGCCTCGCCAACCAGGCGGAGAACGATGCCTATTTACGCAAATATGATGCCGCCGGCGAACTGGTCTGGTCGCGGTTGTTGGGCGCCACCGATGACGCAAATGGATTTTCCGTCGCCGTGGATGCCAACGACGAGGTCATAATCGCCGGCACCGTAAGGGGCAATTTAAGCGCGACTTCATATGGCGGGAATTATGACAGTTTCGTAACCAAGTTTGATGGCGACGGCACTGAGCAATGGACCCGCCAGGCGGCACCCTATGCCAATGACGGCGCCCTGGCCCTAACCACCGATGCCAGCGGAAATATTTTTGTCGCGGGCCAGACCTATTCGGAAATCGGCAGTGGCGTGACCCATGCCGGCGGCTCGGATGGCTATCTGAGCAAGCTGGACAGCAGCGGCACATTGGTTTGGAACAAACAATTTGGCGGCACCGGCGACGACCGCGCCACCGCCGTTTCGGTGGACGGTTCGGGCAACATTTATGTCGCGGGCGAAAAAGACGGCAACGCGGTTCTGCAGCGTTATGTGGACAGTGATGCCTCGCAAACGCCGGAATGGGAAGTTGATCTGGGCGCCTTGAATACCGACGGCACGGTTACCGGTATCGCGGTGGGCAGCAGCGGCAATGTCTATGTCTCGGGCCAGACCACGAATACGGCTCTTTCAGGCTCCATCGTGAATGCGCATTCGGGCGGCAGCGATGGCTTTGTCACGCAAATCGTGGATTCAGGCGGTTCCGCCGCGGTGGGCTGGACCACTTATGTGGGCAGCAGCGGCACGGACGCGGTCAACGGCGTCGCGGTTAAGGCCTCGGTGGGCGCGGATGAAATTTACCTGACCGGCGCCACCGATGGCGCCATTGATGGCGGCGCGGTGGCAAACGCACAGGATGCCTTTGTCGTGAAACTGGACAACACCGGCGGAGAGGTCTGGGCCAACCAGGAACACGGCGCGGTCGTGCAAAGCGGCAACGCCATCGCATTTGACGACACCGGCAGTTCCGTCATCAGCCGCCTCGGCCTGTCCACGGGTGAGTTGCCCGCGACACCGCCGACCGAAATTTTAAGTCTGACAACCTTGCGTCCAGGACAGTATTTCTCGATCCGGGTCAATGGTGGCGAAACCAAGCAGATTGCAGTGGAGACCGATGACAGCCTTGGTTTCCTGTCATACAAGATCAATAAGGCCTTGGGCGGTGTCTTGGGCAGCTTCGGCACCTCCACCATCGAGCGTGGTACGAATGAATCCTCGCTCAAGATCGAGGCAAAGAACGGCGCGGTGGTTGAAATTCTTGCCGGGCCGGAAGGCTTCGATGCCTTGGCACCACTGGGTTTGAGGGAAGCCGTTCTCTATGGCACGCCGCTAGGCCTGGAGGATGAGGAAGAAGAAGAGCTTGAATCTTCGGTTTTCGAGGTTGGGTTCTCCGATCAAATGTCTCTGATGACACCACAAAAGGCGGCGGACTCCGGTATTCTGATCGACAATGCCTTGCGTGAAATTCGCAAGATGTTCCGCTTCATCGCCATCGGTCCGGAAGACGAAAGTGCCAAGAACGGCCTACCCGCCTTGAAGCCGGCGGATGCGGAACGCATCGCCCAGATGCAAGGTGCTCTTGGCGCCATGGCCGGCCTGGCCAGTTCCATGAATCTGACCAATCAGATGCGCCAGCAAGGTCTGGGCGGCGGCAGCACACAAAACATGCTGAACATCGTCACGTAGATTTTTCTTCTCCCGCGCTTGTGCGCCCAGACCGTTTTGGGCGCACCGCTCCGAGAGGGCGGCGCAGTTGCGTTAGGTCGCCGTCGTGGCCTGGACTGCACGATTACACGCGACACATCGCTAACGAAAGCTGCGGGCCTGGGGGATGGGTGCCGCCGGGTTGGCGTTGCGCGGATGGCCCGTGCGGCGCCGGCGGGCGAATGGCTGCTGCCCGTTTGCAGCAGCGGGATCTTCACGCAGTCGATCCAGATCAACGGACAGATCGACAAGCTCCTCGGCCAGAATGTGGATTACCATGCCCTCACGCTCCAGCCGTCCCCGCGCCGCCAACAGGCGGGCTGACAGCACGATCCGGCGATGGCTCTCGAATACCGGCGGGCGCACGATGATATTGGCAACGGCGCCTTCGTCCTCGATGGTAATAAAAATCACCCCGCTGGCGGTGGCCGGCCGCTGCCGCACCAGAACCAGACCGGCGACCGTGACCCTGGCGCCTGCTTGAAAATTCAACAGCGCTTCGTTCTCAACAATGCCCCGCTGATCCAGAACCGGGCGCAACAGCCGCAGAGGATGGTCCTTCAGGGACAGGCGCAGGTTGGCGTAATCCTGTACTACCTGTTCACCGATAGGCATATCCGGCAGGGCAACCTCGGCCTCTTTGGGAGCATGCGCACTGGGCGGCTGAACCTGGGCCGCGGCAAACAGGGGCAGTTCGGGCTGGTTCAGACGCTTCAGGGCCCAGAGCGCTTGCCGGCGGTCCAACCCGGTGGAACGCCAGGCATCGGCGTCCGCCAGCTTTTCCAGGGCGCCCGCGCCAAGGCCGGTGCGCCGCCACAAATCCTCCGGATATTCATAACGGCCCCCTCGTTCAGGCGCCCGTTCAGCCATCAGAACCTCGGCGGCGGCTTCTCGAAAGCGCCTGATCTGGCGCAGGCCCAAGCGCAGAGCCCCCGCCTCCATCGTGCAATCCCAATCCGAATGATTGATATCCACGGGCAGAACTTCCGCGCCGTGTTCACGGGCATCGCGCACGATTTGCGCCGGAGCGTAGAAACCCATGGGCTGGCTGTTCAACAGGGCGCAGGCGAAAACGGCGGGATAATGATGCTTCAGCCAGGCAGAGACATATACCAGCAGCGCGAAGGAGGCCGCATGACTTTCGGGAAAGCCGTATTCGCCAAAGCCCTCGATCTGTTTAAAGCAACGTTCGGCAAAATCACGGTCGTAGCCGCGCGCCGCCATGCCCTCGATCATCTTGTGACGAAAGGTATGAATGGTGCCGGTATGGCGAAAGGTGGCCATGGCGCGGCGCAGGCGGTCGGCCTCGGACGGGGTAAAGCCGGCGGCGACGATGGCGATACGCATGGCCTGTTCCTGAAACAGCGGAATACCCAGGGTCTTGCCCAGCACATCTTCAAGGTCCTTGGAGGGATATTCCAGCCGCTCCTTGCCGGCGCGGCGGCGCAAATAGGGGTGCACCATGTCGCCCTGAATGGGCCCGGGGCGGACGATCGCCACCTCGATCACCAGATCATAGAAATTACGCGGGCGCAGGCGCGGCAGCATGGTCATCTGGGCCCGGCTTTCAACCTGAAAGACACCGATGGAATCGGCCCGGCACAGCATGTCGTAAACGCCGCTATCCTCCGCCGGCACCGTGGCCAAGCTCAGCTTCCGGCCATGGTGCCGTTCGATCAGCTCAAAACCCTTGCGGATACAGGTCAGCATGCCCAGGGACAGCAGATCGATCTTTAGAATACCCAGGGCGTCCAGATCGTTCTTGTCCCATTCGATCACCGTGCGGTCCGCCATGGCCGCGTTGGTGATGGGGACAACTTCGGACAAGGCGCCACGGGTAATAACAAACCCGCCCACGTGTTGCGATAGATGGCGGGGAAAGCCAGTCAGCTCGCGGGCCAGATGGATCGCCATGGCCACGGTGGGATCATCGGGGTTCAGGCCGATTTCGCGCACCTTGTCACCCTCGACCTGCTCGCCGCCCCAACCCCAGACATTATCGGCCAGGGCACCGACCGCATCCAGGGACAGGCCCAGGGCCTTGCCGACCTCGCGGATGGCACTTTTGGCCCGATAGCTGATCACCGTGGCGGTCATGCCGGCGCGCGTACGGCCATATTTTTCATAGACGTACTGAATGACTTCTTCGCGGCGCTCGTGTTCGAAATCCACATCAATGTCGGGGGGCTCGTCACGCTCGGCCGAGATAAAGCGTTCAAACAACAGATCCAGGCGGGCGGGATCGACGGCGGTGATGCCAAGGCAATAGCAAACGGCCGAATTGGCGGCCGAGCCCCGGCCCTGGCACAGAATGCCCCGCTCGCGGGCAAACCGGACAATGTCATGTACCGTCAGGAAATAGGGCGCGTAATCCAGCTCGCCGATCAGAGCCAATTCGTGGCGCAACAGATCGCGCACGTTCGCCTCGATCGCCGCGCCATAACGTTCCCGGGCACCGATCCAGGTCAGGCGCTGCAATTCCTCTTGCGCGGTACGGCCCGCGGGTACCGGCTCGGCGGGGTATTCATAGCGTAGCTCGTCCAGGGAGAAATGGCAGCGTTCCGCAAGTTCTACCGTCCGCGCCACGGCGCCTGGGAAATCGGCGAACAGACGGGCCATTTCGTCGGCGGCTTTCAAATGCCGCTCGGCATTGGCATCGAGATGGAAGCCGGCCTCGGCCAGGGTGCAATGTTCCCTAATGCAGCACAGAACGTCTTGCAGGGGGCGGCGGCCGGGGCTGTGATAATGCACATCGTTGGTCGCCAACAAGGGCGTAGCCGCAGCTTCGGCCAATGCGGCAAGCCGGGCCAGGCGGCGGCGGTCGTCGCCTGAATAAAGATAATGACCAGCCAGATAGCAGTGCCCCGGCCAGTGCCGGCCCAGCTTTTCAAGCAGTTTGGCAAAAGTTTCATCTGGCTTGGAGGGCGGCAGAATAACAAAAATCTGGCCCTGGTCGTGGCCCAGAACATCATCCAGGTCGAGCCAGCATTCACCCTTGGGTGCCCGCCGCCGGCCCACGGTCAGCAATCGCGACAGCCGGCCATAAGCAGCCCGGTCGGTGGGAAAACACAACAGGCTCAGGCCATCTTGCAAATCCAGCCGCGCGCCCACCAGCAGGCGGATGCCGGCGGACTTTGCCCCCACATGGGCCCGGACCACGCCGGCCAGGCTGTTGCGGTCCGTGATGGCGATAGCGGACAGCCCCAGGGCGGCGGCGGTAATGGCCAGCTCGTCCGGGTGAGAGCCGCCGCGCAGGAAGCTGAAGTTGGAGGTGACTTGCAATTCGGCGTAGGTCATGGCGTCACGCAAAAAAGCCGTGCAGATACCAGTCCGGCGCCCGACTGGGCGTTTGGGCAGCATCGCTACCGTACAAACCCCGGCGGTACAGCCAATACCGCTGCCCCCGGCTGTCCTCGATACGGTAATAGTCACGGGTTTCCCCAGCCAGCCTGGCCACGCCGGCCTGCATATCGTGCCACCACTCGGGCGCGATGCGTTCGGGCCCATCGCCGCGTTGAACCCGGTGCGCGATGCCGCGCCAGCGAAACAGAACCGGCGGGCCATCGGGTACCTCGGCCACCGCCTCGACCAGTTCGGGGCGCGGTAACAGATAGACCGGACGCCGGGCCACATGGCGCCATTCCCCTGCCTCGACTTGACTTAAGGGCGGGACCAAACGTGCGGCCTGTTCGGGCAGATGGCTTTGTACGGGCATGAAGCTCGCCACATTGGCCGCCCCCAAACGATTGCCCAATCGGTCCAGCAAGGGCTCCAGGGTTTCGCCCTCGGTTGCCCCATTCGTATCCGTATTATCCAGGCGCCGTTGCCCCGCCGGCAGCGGATCACTTTGCCCGGCCATAAGCACCATCAAATCAGCGCCAAAGCCGGCCTCCAGGCTGGGCAGGTGTTCGGCCAACAGGCGCGACAAATGCGCCGGCTGCCGGCTGGCCCGGTTCAGCCCCGCCCTGATCCGCCGCACCGTGCCATCGGCCAGGTACAGGCGCAGCTCGATCCGCCGCGCCCCCCTCTCCTCCCGTTCCAGCACGGCGCACAGATCATCGACCAATTGCCCGGCGGCGCGTGCGATATGATCGCGGTGGCCAATGGGTTCGGCAAAGGCCAGGCGGCTCCAGAAACTGGTGCGGGCCGGGCGCGGCGACAGCGGCTCGGACAGCTTGGCCAGGGCCTGGTCCAGGCGGTAGGTGACCTCACGGCCAAAACGGGCGGTCAAGGCACCGCGCGGCAGGGCATATAATTCACCAATCCGCCCCAGGCCAAGGCGTGCCAGGGCATCCGCCGCGCCGGGCGATAGACGCAGCGCCGCCACGGGTAGACATTCCAGCGCCGCCCGGATCTCGCCGGCGGGAACGATGGCCGCATCCTCCCCGCCATAACGGGCGACCGCCCAAGCCGCGCCCAGGCTATCGGCAATGGCCAGCCGGGCCTGGATGGCAAAACCGTGCAGGCGCCGTGCCAGATCAGTCAGCATGGCGTCTTCTCCGCCGAACAAATGGGCGCATCCCGTGACATCAAGACAGATGCCATACTGGCCCCCAGCGTCACGGCCATCTTCGTTATCGAGGCTGACCCAGGGGCTGTAACGGCCGCACCAATCAGCCAGGCCGGCCAGGGCGCGGGCGTCCTCTTCCGGTGCCATGGGATGGACCGACAGACCAGGTAGCAAAGCCCTGGCGTCGGTCAACATCATGCCCAGCCCTATGCCGGCCACCGCCGCCGCCGCATTGACCGCGGCCACCCGCTGGCCGCCCTGTTGCGCCGCGATCAGGGCCAGGGCCAGAGACTTATCCCGCTCCGCCTCAGGTACCTGCTGCCTGGTATGGTGCTGGCTGTTGTATTGAGCGTTGTATTGAGCGCGGTACAGCCGATCCGTCGGCCAATACGGCAGCCACAGGGATAGCATCCGTTTTCCGGTTTGGTTTTTGCTGTTCTCCATTCTGTTGATCCTCGACACCACGGCCTTCAAAACGGCCCTCAAAATGGTCTTCAAACGCGGTGCCATTCCATTGCAACAGCCACTCACCCGGACGGCCGCCCTTGCAGCGCAGTAATTCAACCCGGCAACGGGGCGCACCGATGCCAATGTAACCATGGCTCGGCGCGCTGGGCTGGGGCGTGATGCGCCAACGGGTCCGCGCCGCGCTGACACCTTGCGCGCCGCCATGCACACCCTGCAGCAACAGGGCGGTGACGCCGGAGGCTTCCGCCGCCAATTGCAAACGCCGGCTTTGCCCCAGATCCAGGCGCCCCACCTCGCCCACCACCATGGCCAGGCCGGCGCATTGCAAAGCTTCCTCCATGGCCCATAGGCGTTGCCGCTCATCCCGCCCCCGCACCAGGATCAACTGTTTCGCCCCCAGACCAAATGCCGCCAACCCCGGTCCGTACAGCTCCGGCCCATATGAACCTTGAGCAGACAGGCACCACAGCACCCGGCCCGCTTGATCAAGTGCGGCCCGCCGGGCCGCCAATACGGCCGCAAAGGCCAAGGCCGTGCCGGTCCCGTGACCACTCAGTATTTCGTGCAAACCGGCACGCACCAATCCGCCACCGGGCAAACCTTCATCAATGCCCGGCACGCCCAGGGTCAAGGGCGGCACATCATCAGAGCCCCCCTTTGACCCCGATTTTGACCGTGGGAGCGCCGGGCCATGCTCAATGGCCGTAATGCGCCGCCGCAACGCCGCGACCGCATGCCGTCTGGAGCCATTCACAACAGGCCCTTTCCTTGTGTCTCAACTGTATGTTCCTATTTTGTTCTTATTGTTTCAGGAGTCAAGCAGAACCTGCAATTAAGCGCAATACGGACTAGCATGGCCGCGCGGTATCTGGTAATAAATGCCCGCTGAATGGTTCCAACCCCATTTTGGCGAACTGATCCTCGGTAGCTCAGTGGTAGAGCAGGCGGCTGTTAACCGCCTTGTCGCAAGTTCGAATCTTGCCCGGGGAGCCAATCACATCAAGGGCCTAGCCATACACCGGCTGGGCCCTTTTTGCTTTAGGTATCAACTAGGTACCTGCGCGGCACATAGACAAGGTGTGGGGCCTTTTTATTGCCGCAGCCCCTGACACGATTGTGGCCTTTATCGACACCATGGCGGAGATACGGGCACCGGCAACGGTTCGCCGCTATGTGGCATCCATCGCCACCTTCCACCGTGCCGCAGGGCTCGACAGCCCCACCAAGGCCCTGCCGGTAAAGCTTGCGCTAAAACGCATGCACCGGGCCAAGGGCCGGATGCAGAAACAGGCCGCGCCATTGAATGAGGCCGAGTTTCGCCGCTGTCTGGCAGCCACGGGGGACAGGCTCATCGACAAACGGGATAAAGCACTGCTTGCCGTCGGTCGCGTCATGTTGGCCCGCCGTAGCGAGCTTGTCAGCCTGCTGGTGGACGATCTGCAAACCGATGCGGACGGTGGCGCTTCGATCCTGCTACGCCGCTCCAAGGGCGATCAGGAGGGCCAGGGCGCCGTGGTGTATCTACCGCGCTTTGCCGCCGAACTGGTGCGGCGCTGGCTGTGGGCAGCAGGTGTCGCCAACGGGCCCATCTTCCGCAGCGTTGATCGCACCGGCAAGGTTGGCGAAACCCTGCACCCAGCCATGGTCGGACGCATCATCGCCAAAATGGCCAAGCGGGCGGATATCGATACTGCGCTCACCGGGCACTCATTGCGTGTCGGCATGGCCCAGGATCTGACGGCGGCAGGGTTCGAGCTTTCAGGCATCATGCAGGCCGGGCGATGGAAGTCACCGGAGATGCCGGCGCGGTACAGTGCCCGGTTGTCGGCCAAGAGCGGGGCGGTGGCTGGGTATTATGCGGAGTGATCAAGGGTGCGATAATTGCACTTATCAACACCGTAGTGCTATCGTTGCCGTGTGATAAAGAGCATCCCTATTGCATACCCCCCCCCAACCAGACAACCAAAACCAAAAGGGATCAATGCGTAGTACCTCAAAAGAGCAGCTTTATCGTCATTTGCAAAAAGTGATAGAAGAATAAACACTAGCGCAAATAGACATCCCCCTCCGATCCAAGCCGCCGCCAGCCAAAACGAGATGCGAAGTCTAGCCTTTAGGTTCGTATCGGGCATCGGCATATCGCTATTTTGAGCTAGAGCTGGAGCCGCGGTCATCTGATCCGCCGAAAAACGCAGATGAGTTAGATGTGATATTGGACGCTGCACCCGTTGCTGCGACAATTCCAGGTGTCGGTCGAGAAAAATCTATTCGACTATTGTTCACCACTTTACTTAAAATATTTTTCTGACCTACGGTGAGCTGCTTGATCGGATTTGATATTCGTGCGGATGCAATCGCACTGCCTGCGTCGCCAACCAGCGAACCCCCTGCACCGAACGCGGCGCCCAGCAACGCCGCACTGGCAAGACTGTGATCAGTGCCCTTAAGTTTGTTCATTACAGCCGTTTGACCGGTGTTGGCACCGGCCCCAATAGCTGCGTTAGCACCGGCTCTGAGAGCGGCTTTGCCGACTTGTTGAGCAACGATTGCACTTGCTCCACCTGTCAATGCTCCGGTTCCCGACGCAACCAAGCTGCGTTGCCAATCAAAGCTGAAATCTCGACCGGAAAGCTTGGACTCTAAATACTGAGCTGACAAGTCTACACCAAAACCAATAGCTCCGCCCGCAATCCACCAAGCGAATTCGCCTGACGGGTCAACTAAGTTCAGCGGATCGTTGGCCACGTACGCATACATGTTCGCCCCGCCTGCATAGCCGATCGGATCAGGCTGTAGGAAACGTCCCCAGGCCGGCGAATAGCTCCGTGCCCGGTAGTAGTAGAGGCCGGGAATTCCGGGGACAGGGAATTCCGGGGACAGTATATAATAACCACCCTTCTGTGGATTTGTTGTTTACAATGCAGTCATGGCAAGAATAGCACGCATTGTTGTACCAGGGCATCCCCATCATGTGACACAGCGCGGCAATCGCCGGCTGGAAGTCTTTTTCGAGGCCGACGATTATCGCGCCTATCGCAGCTTGCTCGCCGAATATTGCGCCCGCGCCGGTGTCGCGGTCTGGGCCTATTGCCTGATGCCCAATCATGTGCATCTGATATTGACACCCGAACATCCCGACGGTTTGCGCGCGGCGTTGGGGGAGGCGCATCGGCGCTACACGCGGCGGATCAACTTTCGCAAAGGTTGGCGCGGCCATCTTTGGCAGGAACGTTTTCATTCCTTTGCCATGGACGAGGACTATTTGCTTGCCTGTGCCCGTTATGTGGAGTTGAACCCCGTACGGGCCGGGCTGGTCAAGCGGGCGGAGGATTGGCCGTGGTCGAGCGCCCGCGCGCATCTGGCGGCAGCGGACGATGGCTTGGTGACGGTGGAACCGATGCTTGCGCGCGAGGCGGCTTGGCGCTCATTCCTGGATGGCGGCGTTGCGGCGGCGGCGCTCGACAGCCTGCGGCAACACAGCCGTACCGGCCATCCGCTCGGGTCCGCGAGCTATCTCGACGCCCTGGAAGCCACCCTTCAACGCCCCGTCAAACCACGCAAGCCGGGCCGTCCAAGAAAGGGAATTCCGGGGACAGTATATAATAACCACCCTCCTGTGGATTTGTTGTTTACGGGAATTCCGGGGACAGGAATTCCTGTATCAACTAGGTACCTGTGCGGCGCATAGACAAGGCGTGCGGCGTTATTCTTGCCGCGGGGTATCGCCGCCGCCGGAGGCTTCATCAAAGCCGCCCTGGCCCGGCGCACGGGCCCAGGCTTCGAAGGCCGGCGAGGCGGACACCCGCCCATCCAGGATCAACCGTTGCCAGCGTGCTGCGACGTCAACGAAATTGGGTATCCCACCAGGGAACATCATCAGGCTAAGCGCTTCCAGCAGCGCCCGCTCGGCAACCCCTTCGCGGTAAGCACCAACAATATGTTCATCCACCCATTCCCAGCGGCGCTGGCAGGCATGGGCCGCGGCCAGGGCCATTTCCACGCACCCCGGTTCAATGCCACTACCCGCCACCAGACTGTTCAGGCCATCGCGATAGGCCCTGACGGCGTCATAGTCCGCCAGGTGCGGGGCCCAGTGCTGGCGCACGAAATTGAAATACTCGGCACCACGGGCGTAGGCGGCCAGACGCACCGCCGCCTCGATCTCCGCATCGGTGCCGCCGGCTTCGTGCATACGCTGGATATGATGGGTGGCGATGGCCTCCGACGTGGTGGTCAAAATGACCAGCCAAATGATTTCCTTGGTCCGCTCGTCCAATACCCGGGTACCCAGGGTTAGCGTGGAGTACATCTGGTCGTAGGCTGCCAGCAGATCAGGCTCGCCCACGGCCATCAGACCATGATGCGGCAGCAGGTAACCCCGTTTGGCCCGCAGGGTTTCCAGTTTGGCCAAAACCGTTTCCGGGGTTTCGGAGGTATCGTCTCCCGCCGCAGTCATATTTCAGTCCCTTTCGCCCATGCTCATAATCTAACCATCGAATTCATGAGATGATGCGACCGGGCACGGATTGACAAGATGGACAGAGTGCCGATGGTGCTCCATTGCTCAATCTTCAAGTGATCGAACCAGCCGCCATGCACCGTACATCAGCAGCACACATACGATTATTCCGAATATGGATCCAAGCCAAAACATTCCTTGCCTCGCCCAGTTACTTTCATCCCGCTTGGACTGACATGCCAATCAACAAAAGGCACCGCGCCGCCGAATTGATACGGCGTCAGCTGTGGGCCGCCGGCCTCACCACCGGCCTGATACTTCGCATTATTGATCGTGGTTGCGGTAACGGATTACCGTGAGACGATCACATCAAAGACTTAGCGTATAACGGCCAGGCCTTTGTTGCTTGGCGAAACAAATCGACCGGCTTATGCGGCCCCGTCATTATTGCCGCGCACGAGCAGCCACAGACCGGCCAAGGCAACGACCAGGGCAACCACGGCCACGGTCCATGACGCCGGTCCCATCATGATCAGCGTGTCGCCGCTTAGCAGATCATGCAAATACACGTAATGCCCAACTAAAATGCCAACCAAGGCCAACAGCAAACCAGTCTTTGGATTCAACATGTCCAGTCCTCCCGATTTGTACAACAACCTACATCTTATACATAACCACTCATTAGGGTGAAAAAAGGCCCAGATCAGGGATCGTTGGCCGTCCACCCCAACAGTTTACAAAACGCCAGAAGAAATTCGCGCCCATTGAGCCATGGTCATCACCGCGGGCCTTCGCCGTCGCGGGATCAATTCGCTACCCGGATGGCCGGAGCCGTACTTGACCATCCGGGGAATCTCGGCTGATATGCCATCAGGTCATAGGAAAACCTTGCCGATCTGAAAACCTGGGAACGGCCCGTGCAGGATCTTAATGTCTACGAGCAATTTCGCGACAGCATGCGTCGCTTCGCGACTGACAAGGTGGCGCCGCACGCGGCGGAAGCAGACCGAACCAGCAGCTTTCCGGCGGCCGCCTTTGCAGCCTTTCGCGAAGAAGGCTTGCTCGGCCTGGCTTTCGAGGAAGACCTGGGCGGCCAGAATGGTGACTTGATGTCATTGGTGATCTGCGGTGAGGAGGTCGCACGCTGCTGCGCCACCTCGTCGCAGCTGCTGATGAATAACTGGATCGCCTCTTTTCCGCTATTGCAATACGCTACGCGCGAGCTGATCGAGGCGGTCATCCCGCCCGTGGCGGCGGGCCAGAAAAGCATGGGCTGGTGTCTGACCGAGCCGCAAAGCGGCTCCGATCTGTGGAGCCTGCAAACACGGGCCGAGCCGAGCGGTAACGGCTGGACCCTGAACGGCCGCAAGCGTTTCATCACGGGGGCGACCTGGGCTGATTGGTATCTGGTCCTGGCCCGTACCGGCGAGAAATCCTTTGGGCTATTTTTGGTCGACCGGGATGATTCGGGCCTCTCGTTTGGCCGGCTCGAATCGAAAATGGGCCTCCGCGGCAGCCCGACGGCGGATGTAATTTTCGAGGACTGCCAAATTCCCGCCGAACGCGCCGTCGGCGACCCGACCGGGGGCTACAAATATCTGACCGAAGGGCTGACCTATTCCAGAGCGCTGATCGCGGCCCAGGCGCTTGGCATCGCCCAGGGTGCATTCGACGCGGCGGTGAAATACACCGCTGAACGCCAACAGTTCGGCGAGCCCGTGTCACGCTTTCAGATGGTCCAGGGCATGATCGCCGACATGGCGGTTAAGGTGGAATCGTCCCGGGCCCTCCTCTATCGCTCGGTCGAGGCGGCCAGCGGTGAAGACCAGAACAAGGCGCGGGGGATGGCTTCGATGGCCAAACTCATCTGCAGCGACACCGCCATGTCGGTGACCACGGACGCAGTGCAGTTGCACGGCGGTTACGGCTACCTGACAGACTATCCGGTCGAGCGGATGATGCGTGATGCCAAGATCACACAAATCTACGAGGGCACCAATCAAGTCCAACGGCTCATAATCGCAAAATACGTTTACGGCCAATAAGGATTACGGCAACAGCCTACCTACCTTATGGCTTTGGTCCGCGTTTTCGGGTCTTGATAGGTTCGGTTCAGGCTGCCTTCAGGCCGTGAAGCCAACTTCCAGCAGCGGTTTCTCGTCGATCACCCGTTGATAGGACATACGCGAGAGATCGATTGTCTGATAACCGCCATCGAGCAGCAATTCGGTCATGGCGCGGCCAATCGCCGGGCCTTTTTGCAATCCCGCGCCGGTGAAGCCGGTGGCGACATAGAAATTATCCAGGCCGCCGATAAACTTGCCAATAATGGTGTTGCCGTCCATCCGGTTATAGGCGTAATGCCCAGCCCAGCCGCGCTTGACCTGCAGGGCCTCGAAGGCCGGTACCCGATGCGCCAGATAGGGCCAGAACACCTCATCGAACATATGGTGCTTGACCGAGAAATCGAAACCAAAGGGGACATTGGTGTCCGTCTGTCCGGCGGTAAAGCCGGCACCCTCTTGGCGAAAGGTGACGCCGCTGGGGCTGTTGGTCAGCGGCATGGTTTCGATCTGGCCGCGAATATCAAAATAAAAGGTATTGCGGCTCAACGGTTCCACCGGCACCGTCATGCCGACCATGGCGCTGATCTTCGGCCCCCAGGCCCCCGCGACATTGACGATGATATCGCCCGCGACCTTATTGCCGGATTCCAGCACGACATTCCGGGCCAGACCGCCACTGACCTCGATATCAACGACGCGGTCTTCGATATATTCGACGCCCAGGCTGAGCGCCTTGCGGCGAAAGCCCAACACCGCGGCGTTGGGATCAATGAAACCATCTTGCGGTCCATGGATCGCCGCATCCACATCGGCCACATTTAACGAGGGAAAGCGCGCCGCCAGCGCCTCGCGGTCCAGAAAATCATTGGGCACGCCACATCCGGTTTGAATGCGCCAGCTTTCCTCGGCTGCCGCGACACCTTTGGCGCCCGAGACGAGATAGAGATAGCCGTGTTCGAGAAATTCAAAACTGCCCGGCTGGCCGTCCACATCCATCAGGCGGGCGAAGTCCTTGTAGACCTCGCGCCCATAGCGGGACATTTCAATATTCTCGGGCAAGCCGTGCATCAGCCGCACACCGCCCGAGGAACGCGGCGCCGCGGCCCACTCATAGGTCGGGTCCGGCTCGATCACGCAAATATTGCCCGCACGCCCGGTCATGGCCAGATGATAGGCGATGCTCGAGCCCATGATGCTGCCGCCGATGATGATAATATCCGCCATGGCTGTTCCCGGCCTTTCCCAATCTACGTTGCACCAAGATTAAAAGCTTATAGCAAGTTGAAAACCACGTCCAAGGCAGGCTTAACTCGAGCTGGCAAGAGCCTCGGCTTCCTTCACCAGAATGGGTACGCTGTCGGTCATGGTATGGACGCCAATGGCCGTTACCAGTTCCAAAACCTCCATCAACTCTTCCTTACTGGCACCGTGGCCTATGGCATTCCGGATATGCTGACGCAGGCCGGGCTCGTAAAGATGGGTGGTGGCCGCGTCGATGGCGATATAGACGAACTCCTTCACCTTCGGCTCTAGCGGGCCGGTCAGCCAGGGTACAGAGGAGATTTTCAGGTAAGCTTCGAAGAATTCCGGGCTAAGCCGCAACAGACCATCCAGGAACGGCGCCCAATAGCCCCGGTTCTTGGTAAACGCTTCTTTCAACTCGATTTGCAGTGCATCCAGGGGTTCCTCCCCCAACATGCCGGCGGCCTCCAACTCTTCCAGCAGGATCGGCACCCCAACGGTACAGGAATGAATGCCCAGGCTAGCGGTCAACTGCAAGACTTCGAACAGTTCATCCACCGTGGCGCCATGACGCAAAGCGTTTTGCATATGGATGCGGGTGCCGGCATTGTAAAGATGCGTGGTCGAAGCATCGGCGGCGATGTACATGAATTCCTTGACCTTCGGTTCCAGCACGCCGTGCTTCCACGGCACCGATGAAAGCTCGGTATAAGCCTCGAAATAATCGGGACTGAGCAGTAGCAGCTGATCCATGATCTTGGCCCAATAGCCGCGATTTTCGATGAAAGAGTCCTTGATCGCCTGTTGCCGCTCATTCAAATCAGCCATCGTTTGCTCCCTTTCGCAGTATGGCATCAATTTTGAATGCCGTTGCTTAAGCTAGGCAAACGTTATGACCCATCCTGACTTGATGCTAGGCTTTTCGCCAGCCTCAACCCTGGAAGGAAAATCGGCATGAGCACGGCACTGGACGGCATTCGCGTCATCGACATGACGCATAATCAGGCGGGCCCGGCCTGTGCGCAGATCCTGGGCTTCCTTGGTGCCGACGTAATCAAGCTGGAAGAGCCGACGGGCGGCGACGTGGCCCGCCGCAACATGGCGGACGGCAAGGGCGACAGCCTGTTCTTCCTGATCTTGAATGCCAACAAGCGCAGTCTGACCCTGAACCTGAAATCAGACGAGGGCAAAGAGCTATTCAAGAAACTGATCGCGGAATCCGATGTCCTGGTCGAGAACTTTGCACCCGGCGCCCTGGACCGTCTCGGCCTCGGCTATGACGTGCTGAAGGAGATCAACCCTGGTCTGATCTATTCCACCATCAAAGGCTTCGGCACCTACGGCCCCTATGCCGACTATAAGAGTTTCGAGCCCATCGCCCAGGCCATGGGCGGGGCGATGAGCGTCACTGGAGAGCCTGATGGGCCACCGACATATCTTTGGCCATCGATTGGCGATTCAGGCACCGGTATGCATGCAGTTATCGGCATCCTGGCGGCATTACAGCAGCGCCATGCCACCGGCCTGGGCCAGCATGTGGAAGTTTCCATGCAGGACGCCGTGGTTAATCTCTGCCGGGTCAGCCTGCGTGATCATCAGCGCCAGGGCCACGCCATGGCACGCACGGGCAACCAGCTTGGCCGCAACGTTCCCGGCACTCTCTATCCCTGCCATCCCGGCGGGGCCAACGACTATGTCTTCATCTTCGCCCAACCGCAGATGTGGGATGCTTTCCTCGGCGTGATCGGCAAGGCCGAGTTGGCCGACGATCCGCGCTTTGCTACCGCGGAGAGCCGCTGGGAAAACCGCCAGATCTTGGATGCCATCATTGGGGAATGGACCAGGTCGCGCGACAAGCATGAAATCATGCGGGCCATGGGCGAGGCCGGGGTGCCGGCCGGGGCCTGTCAGGATACCGGCGAGGTGTTGGCGGATCCACATCTGAAAGCGCGCGAGATGATTGTAGATCTGGAGTACGGCCAGCGCGGCACCTATCAGACCGTGGGCTGCCCGATCAAGCTTTCCGCCTCACCGGCCAAGATCACCCGCCCACCAGCGCTTGGCGAACATACCGATGACGTGTTGCGCGGGTTGTTGGGGGTTGATGACGGGGACATCGCCCGCCTGCATCGCGATAAGGTGGTCTAATTTTTCCGCATGGCCCAATCCGCGTTACCCGTGGCGCCGGTTGGCGGATGGGCCTCCAGCGCTTCTTCCACCGGGTCACAGCCCCAGCCGGGCCGGTCGGAGACCACGATATGGCCGTCCACGAATTCCGGCGTGTGGCTGAACAACTCGTCATCCCAGGCCAACCGGTCGACATCGATTTCCATGATCCGCAAGTTCGGCACGGCGGCGGAAAAGTGCACGTTCATGAAGGAACAGAGATGGCCGTAAAAATTATGCGGCGCGACGTTGACCTCGAAAGCCTCGGCCGCATTGGCGATCTTCATGGACTGCCAAACCCCGTTCCAAACCGCATCCACGATCGCGACATCCATTGATTGCGCATTGAAATAGGGCAGGAAGTCACGCAGTCCCAGCAGGGTCTCGCAAGAGCTGATGGGATGCGGGCTTTGTTGCCGAATATAGGCCAGAGCGTTGGCGTTATAGCTGTCGATCTCGATCCAGAACATGTCCATATCAGCAATCTCGCGCAAGATTTTTACATAGCCTTCGGTCTTGGCGTTGAAATTCAGATCCAGCAGAATATCCATGTCGGGCCCCGCGCCGTCGCGGAAGGCCTCCAGGTGCGCGCGCAAATTTCGCAGTACCTTTTTGTCGACATTGAGTTCGGGCTCGAAGGGCGAACCAAAGCCCGGCCGCCAGCCGCGCGGATTGCCGTCATCATGCAGGAACGTGTTGGTCTTCAGGGCGCTGAAACCCTTTTCCCGCACTTCCGCGCCCATCGCCTTAACCCCGTCCAGATCGGTGATTTGCGGTGGATAGTATTTCGGATGATTGATCCTCCAGGTACCGCAATGGGACCAATAGACCCGGATACGGTCGCGCATCTTGCCGCCCAGCAGCTCATAGCACGGCACGCCAAGGCTTTTCGCCTTGGCATCCAGCAAGGCGTTTTCGATGGCGCCCAGGCCCTCCGCCACCACGCCGCCCGCGGCCGGCCGGGTCATGGCATACATCAGCGCATACAACGGTTCATGATCATTCGCCGACTGGCCGATGATTTTCGCGCCCATGGCCTCGACCACTTGCGCCACACCGGGTGAGCCAAAGCCTTCGTCAAATTCGCTCCATCCGACAATGCCGCTCTGCGTCGTGATCTTGACGAAATGATAATTCCGCCAGCCCGCATCACAGTGCCGTGTTTCAACCTTGGCGATCTTCATGCCCAATCCTCCTCCGCTGTCGATATGTTCATGACGGAAATCATCGCTGATCACGCCGGCCCTGTCGACTACGGCTTCTGGCCGGTGCCCTCGAAACAGACATTCCGCAACGCTTCGCCCCGGGCAAGGCGATCCACATTGGCGGCGATAGAGGTCCAACGCCGCAGCCGCGCCGCTTCGCTGTGGGAGCTGGAATGGGGCGTCATGATAATATTGTCCAATTCCTGAAACGGATATCGCGACGGGGCCGGATTCTCCACTTCATCGCTGGGATAATTGTACCAGACATCAATGATCGCCCCGCCGATGCGCCGCTCGTCCAACGCAGCGTACAGCGCGCCTTCGTCGATGACCAAGCCACGGCCCACATTGATGATAACGCCGTCAGGCTTCATCCGTGCAAAACGTTTGGCGTCGATCAAGCCGTGGGTATCATCCGCCAGCGGCAAAGCCAGCAACACATAGTCGCTTTCGTTCAGCAATCGATCGAGGGCCTGCATTGCCCCCAACCATTCCAGCGGTTCGGGTGCCGGGCGCGAAGTCCGCGTGACCGCGATGCACCGCATGCCAAAGGCGTTAGCGCGGCGGGCCACTTCAGCACCGATATGTCCATAGCCGACAATGCCGATGGTTTTACCAAATAACTCGCCATGCGTGGCTTTGCTGCGCGACGGCCCGCCGTCCCAGCCATGGCCGCGGAACTTCCGATCCGCCGCGACCGTGCCGATTTCTCTCTCCAGCATGGCGCCGAGAACATATTCCGAGATGGCGATCTCGTGCTCATAGGTATTGCAAACGGTGCAACCAAACGGGACATCGCTAGGTTCGATCCAATGAAATCCCGTGAACGGAAGCTGATAGAGCCTCAGCTTTGGCACCGCCGGCCAGAGGCCATGAATGCGTCCGCCAACAATGGCATCGGCACGCGGGACTTGGGCGGCAAAGTCCTCGAACGGTTCATCCTCCGCCCAGGTCAGGATATTCCATTCGGTCTGCAATGCCGCCGCCATCCAATCCTTGCGCGGCGCGGCCATCCTCCCGGCCAGAAACAATATTGGCTTGTCTGTCATGGTCCCCGTCGCCGCCTGGAATTGAAGAATCTAGTGCTTTCAAGATAACATCGACAAAGCCATGGGAATATCTGGAATGGCCCTGATGGGTTGGCTAAACCGAGATAACATGGTGTTGTGCCGGGCAATCGATACGTATCAATCAAAAAAATAGGGACGCGAACATGGAATGCAGAATGGATGGACGGGTCGCCGTAATTACCGGCGGCAGTCTGGGCTTGGGCAAGGCGATTGCGCTGGAATTCGTCAACTCCGGCGCCAAGGTTGCGATTGTCGCACGGCGGGCGGGGGTGTTAGAGGAGGCCAAGGCGGAAATTCTGGCAGCGCATCCCAAGGCGGAAATCATCGCCTATGCCTGCGATATGTCCGACGCGGATGCGATCAAGGCGATGCATCAGGCGGTGGAGAAAGACCTGGGCGCCGTGGATGTCGTGGTCAACAATGCCGGCACCTCGCGGGCCATGGATTTTATGGAGATCACGGACGAACTTTGGAATGAAGATCTCGAACTTAAACTGCTGGGCGCGGTCCGGCTGATCCGCCTGACCTTTCCCGGCATGAAAGAGCGGCGTTGGGGCCGCATCATCAACGTGCTGAACGTGGGCGCCAAGGCACCGCGTGCGGGCGGCGCACCGACGGCGGTGTCGCGCGCCGCGGGCATGGCGCTGACCAAGGTTCTGGCGGGCGAAGGCGCGCCCCACAATGTGCTGGTCAATGCCATGCTGGTCGGCTTGATCGAGAGCGATCAGCATTTGCAACGGCATCTAAAATCCGGCTCCAACGATACGATTGAGGAATTCTACGAAAAAATCGGCAAGACCGTGCCTCTGGGCCGTGTCGGCAAGGCCGAGGAATTCGCCAACATGGCCACGTTTCTGGCCTCCGATGCCGGCTCTTACATCACTGGCACGGCTATCAACGTGGACGGCAACCGCGCGCCTGTCGTCTAGGGCCCAAGTCACAGAGAAGGACTCGTATTTTGACTTCCAAACCACGCGGCCCGCTTGCAGGGATACGCGTTATCGACCTAACCACAGTCATGCTGGGTCCGTTCAGCACCCAGATTCTGGGCGAGATGGGCGCCGACGTCATCAAGATCGAACCGCCGGGCGGCGATATCGGCCGTTGGACCGGCGTCGGCAAAAATCCCGGTATGTCGGCGGCCTACATGATGAAGGGCCGCAATAAACGCAGCGTGGTCCTTGATCTGAAGCGGGCGGAGGCCAAGGAGCCGCTGCGCCGCCTCGTGGAAAGCGCGGATGTTTTTGTTCACAACATCCGCCCGAAAGCTGTCGACCGCCTGGGCATCGACTATGAAAACGTCATGGCGTGGAAAGAAAATATCGTCTACGCGGCGGCCACTGGGTACGGCGAAGCCGGCCCTTACGTGGACCGGCCGGCCTATGATGATCTGATCCAGGGGGCTTCGGGTCTGGCGGGGCTTTTTGGCGCCGTCACCGGCACGCCACGTTATGGGCCCAGCGTGCTGGCGGACAAGACGACCGGTCTGTACCTGACCTATGCCATCACAATGGCGCTGTTTCATCGCGAGCGTACCGGCGAAGGGCAGCGTTTGCATGTGCCCATGTATGAAGCGTTCGCGGGTTTCATCATGAACGAACATATGCAGGGCCGCGCCTATGAACCTCCCCTGAGCGAGGCGGGATACCAGCGCATGTTGACCCCGCATCGGCGCCCCTACCCCACTGCCGACGGCCACATCTGCGTGCTGCCGTATAATGACAAGCATTGGGCTAAATTTTTTGAACTGGCTGGCCGGCCCGAACTGACACAGGACGCCCGCTTCGCCGATCAGCCATCACGCTCCGAGAATATCGATGCCTTGTACGAGATCGTCGGCGGCATCATGCAAACCCGCACTTCGTCGGATTGGCAGGCCACGCTCGAAGCGGCCGATATTCCCGTCATGCCCATGAATACCCCGGAAGACCTGTTCGATTGTCCGCACCTCGAAGCGGTGGGCATGTTTCCGGAAGTTGATCACCCGACGGAAGGACGTACGCGCCACCTTAAAGTACCCATACATTTCTCCAAGACCCCGGGCGGCTACTACCGCCACCCCGAGCATGTCGGCCAAAGCACGGACGATGTGTTGGCCGAGGTTGGCTATTCGCAAGACGACATCGCCGCGCTGCGCAGCGCAGGCGCCATGGGCAAAGGAGAACCAGCATGAAATTAGCCGTCGAATTCGCCAGCGTGTCCTACCGCGAGGGGCCGGCAATGGTCGCCCGCCTGGCCAAGGGTATCGAGGAGATTGGCTACGATCAGTTGGACGTCTTCGATCATGTGGTCATGGGCCATGACATGGAAGGCCGCGGCAAATCACACTATGCCGCCACCATGCCGATCCTCGAAGCCTTGATGACCCTGTCATACGCGGCCGCCGTGACGGAACGGATCGGTCTTGGCACGGAAGTACTGATACTGCCGCAACGCCAGCCGGTTTTGGTGGCAAAACAGTTCAGCACCCTTGATACGCTTTCAGGCGGCCGGGCGCGGTTCGGCATCGGCGTTGGCTGGCAGGCCTCGGAATACGAAGCATTGGGCGAAAGGTTCCAAAATCGCGGCAAGCGGATGGACGAGGCGATTGAGCTGATCCAGGCTTGTTGGCGCGATGAACGGATCGACTATGAAAGCGCGCACTACCGCTCCCTCGCCATGGCCATGGAGCCGAAACCACCCCAAGGCGCTGCCTTGCCGATCTGGATCGGCGGCAACAGCCCGGCGGCCTTTCGCCGTATCGGCAAATACGCCGACGGCTGGCTGGCGAGCCAGGTCACCGACGCCGATTTCGCCAAGCAGGCCATGGACACGATCCGCGAAGCCGCCGTTGCCGCCGGGCGCGACCCAGGGGCCATCGGCTGGCAAAGCATGATCGCACCGCCGCCGCGCCCCGGCGATACCAAGGCAAAGTCATTTTATACCGAACCAGACCGGGTCGCGGGCCGTGCCGCCGATCTCAAAGCCATGGGTTTTGACGGCGTGGCATTGAACGCCACGGCGATTTTCCAATCAGGCGCACGCGGCGTTGAGCAGATGCTTGAGGTCTTGCAGTCCCTCCACGAGAGGCTGCGCGCGGAAGTTGGATAACGGCGCTGATTGTTAGCACGGGTGTTTTCACCGTGGTATATTCGGTCAATTAGGAATTTGTAGCCGGGAGACCGCCATGTCGCTGAATGCCGCCCGCACCCACGAGGTCGAGGACGATCTGTTGGCCGCCATCGACTATTGCTATGAACAGGGCTGGACCGACGGTTTGCCGGTCGTGCCGCCGGATGTAAAACGGGTCGAAGAGATGCTGCTGTACGAGGGCCGGCCGGCGGAAACCGTGCTCGCCTCCCATCCGGCCACGGGACTTGAATGCACTGTCCATGCGGCGGCGGTGAATGCGGTGATGGCGGGCTGCAAGCCGGAATTCTTCCCCGTCGTGGTCGCGGCGTTCGAGGCCATGAACGAACCCGGCTTCAACTTTCACGGCTCAACCGCCTCTACCGGCGGCTCAGCACCCCTGTTGGTGGTCAGCGGACCGATGATCGACGACATCGGCATGAACGCGGATGTGAACCTGTTTGGTCCCGGCAACCGCGCCAACGCCACCATTGGCCGCGCCGTGCGCCTGATCCTGCTGAATGTATTCCGGATGACACCGGGTCTGTCCGACAAATCCACCCAAGGTAATCCCGGCAAATACAGCTTTTGCATCGCCGAGCGTGCCCGGGATAACCCCTGGCCTTTGCTGGTCGAGGATCAAGACTATCCGGAAGGCGTCAGTAGCGTGACGGTATTTGCGGGCGGCGGTTTTTGCAATGTCGAAAACCACGGCGGCAACACGCCCGAGCAGGTGCTGGGCTCCATCGCCGATGCCATGGCCAACTATGGCAGCATCACCCTGGGCCAGTCCGTCGTGGTACTGTCACCCGAACATATGCGCGTTGTCGCCTCTACCGGCTGGAGCAAACGGCAGGTTCAGGAGTATTTGTTCTCTCACGCCTGCCGCACGGTCGAGGGTATGCGGTCGGTCGGCAAGTTCCGCCAGCGCGATTACGACAAGCAACACGGGGACGGCGGCACCTCTCCATTGGTCGAAACCGGCAAAATGCACCGGGGACTGAGTCCGGACGATATTCTGGTCATAATGGGTGGCGGTGACGCGGGTGGCCATTCATGTTTCATCCCATCATGGAGCCGCGAACGCCTATCCATCATGCAATCCAAGCCGATTGGCGTCTGCATCGACTGCGACTGAAGCATGAAATGCCACGCAATAATGGGAGCAAATGAATGCAACTATATGACCCGACCGTAGCGGGGCCCGAGCGTAATTTTGTCCGCGCGGCGGCACTCGACAGCCTCGAAGGCAAAACCATCGGTGTGCTGGAGAATGGCAAACTTAATGCCGCCGACATGCTGCACGAGATCGCGGCATTGTTTGAACAACGCAATGGCTGCACCATCGCGCCGATATTCTCGAAGAACAACGCCAGCGCGCCCGCGCCCGGCGAAACGCTTCAGGCGGTCGCCAGGGAGGTGGACTTTCTGATAACCGGTTTGGGTGATTGAGGCAGTTGCTCGACGTGCAGTTTGCATGACGGCATCAGCTTTGAACAACTCGGCAAGCGCGCGCTTGTCATCTGCACCGAGCCTTTCGAGGTAACGGTGAAGAATATTGCCCGGATGCTTGGCTTGCCCGACTATCCATTTATCATGGTCGAGCATCCCATCGGCAGCCGCACCCTGCCGGAACTCAAGGCCCGGGCCGAGGTCGCCTATACCCAGGCCCTGCCAATCTTGCTGCAAGCTTAAAGTTAGAGTTAGGAGTTACCATGCCGTCAGATACGACACCGATGCGCCAACGCCTGGCGGACGGTCAGGTCGTCCTGGGCCTGAACGCCAGGCTTTCCAGGACCAGTGAAATCGGCGCTATTCTCGCCGCCTGCGGCTATAGTTGGTTTTTCGTCGACAACGAACACAGCCCCATTCCGACCGGCACCGCCTACGAGATGTGCCTGGGCGCCATTCGGGCCGGGATAACGCCGTTTGCCCGGGCCCGGACGAACGAGGCGTCTGAAATTACCAGTTGGTTGAACAATGGTGCCATGGGCGTTTTTGTACCCCACGTGAATACGGCGGAAGAGGCCGCTATGGCGGCGCAGGCATCCCATTATCCACCGAAGGGCGGCATGGCGGCACCGGGCGTGGTGCCGCAATACGGTTACGAGCGCGTACCCTTGCCGGAAGCGACGGATTGGTTCAACGAAAATGTCATGGTCGTGGCCATGATCGAGTCTGAACAGGCCGTGGCGAATGCCGAGGCCATTGCCGCCGTTGATGGCATCGATGCGCTGTTTATCGGCTCTTCCGATCTGACTTATGACATGGGCATTAACTCGCAATACGGCCACGAACGGATGCAGCAGGCAGTCGAAACGGTCTGCAACGCGGCCCGAAATGCCGGCAAGGTCGCCGGTATGGGAGGCTTGCGCGAAGACGAGGACTGGACCCGGTATGTGGCCTGCGGCATGCGTATGCTGCTGACCGAAAACGATCTTAGCCTGCTAACAATGCGGGCCCGGGAACGGGCTGCGTTCTTTAACGGGCTGCCGACGAAGTAAAATCATCGACCCTCGCTGTCGCAGTTACCATCACTCCCGCGATGGCTTATGGGCGGCCGCCTTGAACATGCCCTTGGTAGGGAGCATGACCGGTTGATATACACCTAGGTGATAATTGTGACAGGTCAGGCAATTGTCACCGGCCTTGGCCGCCGTGTGGCATTGCGCACAAACCACCCTTGGCATGGGTTTGAAGTTAGCGGCAAATTTGGCGGCGTCGCGCTGCTTGAAAGCGGCGGCATAGTCCGCTTTTGGATCCCGTTCATGGCAACTTAAACAGCCCTTCTCTTCCAGAAGGCTGAAATGGGCCGCATGAGAAAAACGCACGGATTTTTTCAGACCGTCGGCAGGTTTATAGCCGCGCCAGTTGACCGCCAAGATTTCGCCCGCCGCTTCGCTTGCTGTTTTGTCTGTCTTTTTATCCACGGAATGGCACTTGCCACATAGCCCCGGCGCCTTTTTATCAATCAAAGCCTCGAAAACCTGGGCACCATCGGCCAAGGGCTGAGCCGACTGTCCGGTCAGGTCCAACCAGGCGCGGATGAAATTGTCAGCGTGTCCGGTCGGGCGGTAGCGCAATCTGAACTCATCGCGGTACCAACCGCCTGCGACATGCCACTCCTCCCCATTGGCCGTGTCAATAATCGGCGCCGCGGCCTTTACAACGATCTCGTCGTTATCATCGTCATCGTCATCCTTGCCGGTCTTGATTTCATCGTCGTCGTCATCATCGTCGTCCTTGCCGGTCTTGATTTCGTCGTCGTCATCATCATCGTCGTCCTTGCCGGTCTTGATTTCGTCGTCGTCATCATCATCGTCGTCCTTGCCGGTCTTGATTTCGTCGTCGTCATCATCGTCGTCTTTACCGGTCTTGATTTCGTCATCGTCGTCGTCATCATCGTCGTCTTCGGACGTTGCGTTGCCGTTGTCCTGTTCATCGCTCGCAGGTTGTTCGGCGGGTATCATGACTTCTTCCCCATCGCGCCAGCGGCGGATTTCCGTTCCAAGCGTGGGAAACCATTCCCGCTGCGCCGCCGCGATCGTATCAAATGGCAATAATGCCGTGAGCTCGGTTTTCTCCACTGCCGTCATGGGCCGGCCCAGAACCTCACGCACGCGCCCATGCAAGGCACCGACGCCCTCGGCACGGATATCAAACAGCAACGATTTAACGGACCAGGCAAGGGTTGCCACCGCCGCGATTTCCGCCTCGGAAGCATCGGAAAGATCCAGCGGGTCATCAATTTTCGCCAAAACAGTCTGCACCGCGCGGTATTTCGGATCGGCCGATAGTAGAAAATTCATGAACGGCGGCACCGTATCCTCGGCATAATCTGGCCACTCACCGATTGCAATGTCCTGTTCCCGCAGGCTAGCCACGTCCAGGCCCGGCACGGCGAAAACGACCATGCCCTTGGCGGAAGCGCGTCCCGCACCCGCCACCTGTTCTTCGTGGCAGCCACCGCCGCAACTGCTCTCGAATGATTTGATCCGCATCAGGGCGCCGTTAGCGTCGGTTTCATGACAGCCGCGGCAATCATCAGGTGCGAATTTTGCGATCTTTTTGTCACGGAAATGTTTGTCGATATGCGAGGTATGGTCGAATTGAATCTGCGTCCGCCGCTCGTAAGGATAGCGCGCGAAATCCGGATGGCCGGATGCCAGACTGTGAAATTGCGCCTGGTGACAGCTGTTGCAGCGATCGTTGGACATGGCCGTCAAATCAGCTTCTGCCCCCTGATGTTCGCTGTGACAGCTCATGCAGGGAAGTGACGCCGCATCTTCGCGTGTCCTGCCATAGACGAGGTTGGCCAATTGCACGCCAAGGGTTTTACCGGGCAAGGTGGCAGGCGCGGCCGTGTTGCTCAGCGCCTGCATTTCCGCCACCGGCAGACCGTGGGGCAACAGGCCGCGCTGGCCCATCTTGTGGCAGCTGATGCAGGGTTTGCTATCGTCCATGGCGATATTGTCCGACCATGCGGCGCGCCACCATCCGGCCAGGCCTTTGTGGAAAGCCGCATGACAGCTGCCGCAGTCGTTCAATTCGGCATGCTGAAATGACAATTCACCGGGATTGATGAAAGCCGCCCGATACTCCCCCGCCAAGAGGAAGATCATCAGACCAGCAACCAAAGCCAACAGCCATTTCGTGACGGCGCCACGCCGGGCCCGCCAACTTCGCACTGGTCGGCACAGCGGTACTTGCCGGCAACAGGTCCCATCCGCCAACGGGCCTTCCGTGCATGGGCCGCCGTTATATTGCGAGCGGGCGCAATTCCAGCGGTCTCCGTCCCGCGCCGGTTCGCATTCATAACCGCCGCGGCAATGGCCGCTGTCGTCGGGTCCGTTCTGGCAAGGACAGCCATCGGCGGCATGGCCGCATACCCATTTCTGGCTGGGCCGGATATAGGGGCTGTCGCGAAAACCAAATGATTGCAGCGGATCGGCCATCAAACTGCCCCGCCAAAAGAATAAACCAACAGCAAATGCAACAGGGCCAGTGCGATCAGACCATAGGTGGTGGGTATGTGAACGAACAGCCAAGCCTTCAGCAGGCTTTGCAGAGCGTAGACGTAATCCAACTGATCCTTACGCTCCACGAGGGCGATTAAGCGATCGGCATGGAGCATTTCCTGTTCGTTCAAATACCGGGTCATGGTTTTCAGTTCGGTGGTAAGCGCGAACGAGGCGCGGCGGGAGCCCCGCACATGCAACCACGTATTTCGCGGTCCGGAAAAATAGGCTGAAAGTTTGTTGCCGTAAAAATCAGCAATGGTCGACGAGCCCGTCTCCGTGGCCGAGGCCAAAACAACCGCCTCTGCTTCCTGCCGCAGCGCGGCAATAAACTGTGGAATTCTTTCCAATACGACCTCTTCCGAACGCCGGGTCAACATCCGTGCATAGCGCCGGGAGATATATAGGCCGAACATGCCGCTGCCCGCCGCTGTCACGAAAAACAGCGCCAAAACACTATCCAGAATACCGTTTGGCATTTGCCAGTCTATATGCAAAGCAAATATCAGTACCGCCAACAGACCAAGATAGATATGAACCTGCAGCCAGGTTGCCGCCGTACCCATTGGCAGCATGGAAAACTTCTTGCGGCCATTGTAGAGCGCCAGTATCAGCACCGCCCCCAGCAGTAACCACCCGGTCAAAAATGATGCTTGGTAAAGGGCAACATCGTACGCGCTATACCAGGCGACAAGAGCCGCGCCCGCCAACAAAGTGATAAAGCCGTTTCGCCAACGGCGCTTGGCGAATGTCATCACCGGTTCAACCACCTTCCTAGGTCGGACAAATCCTGCATATCCACGCGTTTCAAGGCATCGTGAGGACAGGCGCGCTGGCAGGCCGGGCCGCCGGGCTGATCCAGGCACAGGTCGCACTTGGTCGCCTTGGCAATCGGCGCATTGGTGTTCGTGTCGCGGATGAAGGCGCCATTTCCATCGCGCACCTCGACCATGCGGATATTGTCATAGGGGCAGGAACCGGCGCAGGTGGCACAGCCGATACAGGTCGTGTCATTGATAACGACCTGACCGCCCGGAGAGGCCCGGTGAATGGCCCCCGTCGGGCAACCGATCATGCAGACAGGATCCATGCAATGCATACACGCATTGGCCACCATGTAATGGTCATGACGCCGGCCATGGCGGTTGAAGCGCGGGTTGTTGTCATGGGCACGGGCACAAGCCAGAACACATTCGTCACAACGTGTACAACGGTCGAGATCCACCAGCATGGTCGCGGTACCGTTGATATAGCGATGCTCGACCAGGAATTCCAAAATACCGGAATCCATCTTCGTATGGCCGGCGCCCTTATCTTCGTGGCGCAGCTCAAAACCTATCCGCGCATCGTCGAGCTGGCCATAGTCCGCCAAGGCCTGCGCCGACAACGTCGGCAACACGAATTCCTCTATAACCGCCGTCGGTACCCTTAGAATATCAACATAACCCAACCCGCGCAGCGTGGCTTGCAGGGCTGTCGTTCGATCCTGTTCCTCGGCACCGCCACCGCCGGCATCACTATTATCCCGGTGCCAATTTTGAATAATCTCGGCCATCCCGAAAACCGCGCCCCGGCCAATGTAACGCACGGTGCGGTGGCCATTGTTGACCATCTGGCTGACCCGGGCGAAACCGGCCCGCACCAGCAACAGACCATCGGGATAATCGCCCTCGGCGACGATCACCGGTTCCTCCGCCAGGCGCCGGTTGAAGCTTTCGTCCCTATGGCGCTGATACTGGGTTTGCCAGTCGAAGTCGCCATAGGTTTCAAACAGAGTCTCGTCGGCAATGCGGGCAATCGTGGCCTCGTCAAGATGCTGAAACATCGGTGTTGCCTGCAAATGCGATGCCAGACTGCGTTCACGGTACAACCGGTCCACATGCCGACGGAAATCGTCGACCCGGCGGCGGATGTCGCGCAAACCCTGCCAGCGTATTTCGAGCAATTCCGACGGACCATCGGAGAACACCGTCGCCGTGCGCTGTGTCCGTCCCAGGGCGGCGATTTCACCAAACATATCCGCCGCCGCCAATGTCGCCGAACGGTAGTTGTCCAAGATCGCGGGTACGTCTTGAAGAAAGATCCGGGCCTGATGCGCTCCTTCTGCCCGGCTTGCCGTGCCGCCGCTCTGCTCGGCGCTATATGCGCCGCGAACTTCGGCATAGGGCCGATTGCGCCATAGCTGGGCGAGCGCCTGCATCAGCCCCTTCTTGGCGGTTTGTGCCCGGCCCAGCATGGTTTCGGGCAGTCCCGGCGGCAGCAAAACACGGACCTGGCCGTTGACTACCAGGAAGGCGGAATTGCCGTAGTCGCCCTCGCGCATGATAATATCGCCATCCTGGTAGCGGACCAGCCGTGTATCATTGGCGATGATACCAGCAAGAGGCAGGCTCTCGGGAAAGCGGTCGCGGTCCATATCGCGAAACGGCTCCAAGGCCAGGATACGATCCACCTCGGCCTGATCCATATCCTCGGAGAAAGGCGCATCCCATCGCCGGGGCCGCTGAATTGTGACCGCTTCAACCATGGCAAATAGTCAATGCTCCCCCTGCCCCATCCATTCCCGGCCACCGCCAACCAAGGCATCCATAGCGAATAAATCCGCTATTTCGCCACCTTGTACTTCTTCGCACTTGGCAACACCGCGTCCAGGCCGCCAAAGGTGCTGCCGTCGTACTTGTCCGCCATGGCTTGGGCATGACGCGCTACGGCATCCGCCGCCGCGGTCAGTTTGGCTTCATTTTTCAGCTTCAGTTTCGCTGCTTTGGCCGCCTTGTACATTGCCATCAATTCCGGGGCATCAATCAACTTGGCGATCGCCTTGATCCGCTTGCGCGCCTTTTTCGCCCGTTTGGCCATCTTGACGGCGTAATCCGCCTTTTTGGTCGCCTTGGCCACGCCGCGCAGGGAATATTCCAGATCCAGAGCCCGCCCGATCAGATACATCATGCGTTGACGTTCGATGGCAGCGACACGGTTTTTCTTGCTGTACCAAACGTTATGGCGGACTTCGCCCTGGCTCCAGGCCACCAGTTCGAACTTGCTGCCGGCGGCATGGCCGCCTTTGTTGACCAGTTTTTCGTTCGGCACCGTATGGCAGCTATAGCAATTCTGGGCCACTTTATAGAGTTTACTGGGCCGGATCATACCGGCGGCTTCGGACTTGGCGTAACGTTCGGTCTTATGCGCCGGGCTCTCGTTTTCCGCCTTCACATCCTTGCCGCCAAAATCGCTATGCACCTTGATCCAGTCACGGCCCGCGCCGTGACATGATTCACAGGTAATGCCGGCAATCGGCTTGGCCTTGCCCTTCACAATAGCCGAGGTGAAATGACAGGATAGACAGTCGCTGGCGGCCTTGATCCGTTTCAACCCCATCTTATCGGCGATCGTGCGTGCTTCCTTTTGCCGGGGCAGCGTCTTAAAGGTGGAAAAATGATGGCTGCCCTTCCATGCCTCGATCGAGGATTTGTGGCATTCGCCACAGGCATCCGGGCCCATCACCTTGGTTGGATCCAGATGCAATTGCTGGGCCTTTGCCGCGACGGGCCCCATCATCACAATGCCAAACATGGCTAGTCCGACAAAAAGTATGCCTATCTTTTCCAGGCTCATGAAATTTCCCCACAACATATTCGCCATCCCTTCTTTCGCGATTGAAATACTTTTCTCCGACCCCGGTGCTACGACAAAAGCGTTAGGCATCCAAGGCCAGGTCTGTCTTCGGTACTGAGATGCAGGCCAGACATGAACCGGCCTCGGGCAACGAACCCGGTTCCTCCACATAACTTACCTCACCCGTCTTAACGGCGGTGATGCAGGTGCCGCAGTTGCCAGCCCGACAACCCGAATCCAGATCGACACCATTGGCTTCCGCGAAATCTAGAATTGAATCGTGGCTGCCATCCCAGGTGAGTTTCTTGTTGGAGCGGGCAAAGGTCACGATTTGTCCCGTCGGTTGTGCCGCCGCTGAGCCTGGTTCCGCCGAATTTTTCTTAACGCTGGCCGGACCGAATGCCTCGAAATGGATATCTCTATCGGGCACACCCCACGCCGCCAGATCCGTCGTCAGGGACTCCATCATCGGTGGTGGCCCGCAAATATAGAATTCATAATTGTTCGAAGGCAAAAGCTGTCTGAACAGATCGACGCTGACCCTGCAAGCATGATCAAAGCTTTCGCCCGCGGTCTCGTCATCCTTGGGATCGCTGTAGCAAATCCGCACATGAACGTTTTCGTACTCGGCTTCCAATGTTTCCAGATGTTCGCGCATAATGTGTTCATCACCGTTGCGCACACCATAAAAAAACCAGGTTTCCCGTTGCGAGCCTGACGCGCAAATGGCATTTAACATGGAAAGCATCGGGGTCAATCCGACACCGCCGCCGATCAGGACCACGGGACTGTGCTTTGAGAGATCCAGGAAAAAGACGCCGGACGGCGCTTTTAAATCAACAATATCGCCAACTTGCAATTCGTCATGAAAGTAGTTCGAGCTCAGGCCCGGCGGCGCATCGGGCTGCCGTGGCGGCGGTCCCTGGCGCTTTATACTGACCCGATAGTAATCGCTCTGAAATGGGCTGTCAGAGAGGGAATAACAACGCACCAAAGGCTTTTCCCGGTCCGGCAGGCGTAGATTGAACGTCAGATATTGCCCCGGAGAAAAAGGCGGCAACGCCTTGCCGTCATGGGACACCAGGTAGAACGAGCAAATATCGCCGCCTTCGGTGATTTTGTTGCGAATGCGGAATTTGCGGACCCCCGACCACGTGGCCACGGCCTTCTTCCGCTCGACCTCGCCACTCAAGGTTTCATTGTCGACCCGGCGGCGTAATAACTCGTTCGCCAATCCTTGCTGCACCCTGGCCAAGGCCGCGCCGCGCCAAGTGCCGTACAACAATACCGCGACTTGCGCCAAGGCAGCCAAAATTATCAAACCGCCAATGACCTGAATTGCCCCCGCACCAATCATCGCGCCCCAAGCCCCCATTGTATTTGAAGTCTATTTTTATTTTACGCCGCAGCTCCGGTACATACCGGATACACATGATTGCCTGATAATTTATCAAGATATGATATGTGAACAAACGATCATTGTAACGAATAAACTGTATTTCATGATCGGCATGCCGCAAGCACCAGCCTCCCTGAGGGCCCCCCAACAGCCAAGCGCCGTCAAATCATCAGGCTGATCAGCAGCAGACAACCAAGTTCCGAGACCAATTGAACGGCGCCCAGTACATCCCCCGTTTGCCCGCCCAGACGTTTTAGGGCCATAACCGCGATCAATCCTGATCCCACGGCCGCCCCAACCAGACATGACAAGGTCGCCATGGCACCGAGGCCAGGCAGGGCGATCAGGACCGCGATCAGGACCGCCGCCAGCACGACCCCTCGGTCGGGCCGGCCCGCATCGGCGCCCAAGCCATCATCCCGCGCCGCCGGCAGGATATGCATCACGACAACCATTGCCGCCCGCGAGACGGCCGCCGCCGCCATCAATGTAGTAAAAACCTCTCCAGGCACCGCAATGGCCGCAACTGCACCGATCCGTGCCGCGAACACCAGCAACAATACCACCAGGGCAAAATTGCCCGCCTGGCTATCCCGCATGATGGCCAGCCGCCGCTCGCGGCTGGTACCGCCCATGCCATCGGCGAAATCACCCAGGCCGTCCTCGTGCAACGCACCACACAGCAGAACCAATGCCGCCACAGATAATGTCGCGGCCAGCCACGGCGTACAGCCGAGCCATATGGCGAAGGTATAAACCAACCCCGCAGCGGCACCAAGCAAAAGACCAACAATGGGAAAAGACCACGCAGCAGCGGCCAGGTCGCCGCGCGAATGCGCGCTCTGATCGTCATTCCGCACGGCAACAGGCAATATGGTCAGAAAGGCTGCAGCCAACCTTAGATCAGCCAGACGTGTCGTAGGATTCAGTTCCGATTTCAATTTTGGCTCAATTGCCAATAAGGCGCATGGCTTCACCCCGGTCCAAGCCGACCGCCTCGCCCGCCGCCAATAAATCCTCGAATGTCGTATCATCGATGGGCACGCCGTTGGCGAGGCGTTCCGCCTTGGATTTTCGTTCCGGATCACCCGGCATCATCACTTCATCAACACCTGGCGCCGGCGGCGAGGCTTTAACCCAGCCGGTGAACTCTTCAACTTCGGCATGGAAGCTCTCGCCCTGACCGAAGGCATTGGGATCAATCAGAACCGCCAACATGTTATTGATAATGCGGCCTTGCGGCACGCCCTCGCTGCCGAACATGCCGCCGCTGGTGAAGCCGCCGGCAAGTGCCTCGCAAATCACAGCCAGGCCGTATCCCTTGTGCAACCCCATGGAACGCAAGGCGCCTTTCGGTTCCGTATACATCACGCCCGGGTCATCGGTGGGATTGCCGGCGCTGTCGATTAACGCGTCGGGCATCATCTTTTCGCCCTTGTTGTGGGCCACGCGGACCTTGCCCATGGCGACTCGGCTGGTGGCCATGTCCAACACGATAGGATCGCGGCCCTCTTTAACCGGTAAGGCGGTGCAATAGGGGTTGGTGGAAAATCGCGAGTCAGAACCACCGTACGGCGCCACCGCCGAGGTTCGGGACAACACATTTACATAGTGGATCGCGATGAAACCCGCCGCCGCACCCATTTCAGCCCAGGCACCGACCCGGCCAATATGGTAGGAATTCTTCAACCCCAAGACGGCAACGCCCAATTTCTTGGCCCGTTCGATAGCCAGCTCCATAGCGGCTTTGGCCATGACCTGGCCAAAGCCGGCATTGCCATTGACCAATAAGAACGAGCCGTGATCATGTTCAACGGTCAATTCGCTATGCAGCTTTAACTGATCCTCCTGAATGCCGAGAACATAGGCCGGCACCATGCCGACACCGTGGCTGTCGTGGCCGAACAGGTTGGCTTCGATCAGTTTTTCCGCGACCTGGGTTGCCGTGGCCCGATCGGCGCCGCCGCGCTCGAATATGGTTTGGGCAAGGTTGGCTAGGCGCTCGGCTGGTATCTGCATATTGGCAATCCTACAAGTGTTGTTGACTGTGCGCCGGCAGCATAGTCCCAGCCGGCCCTGGCGGCGATAGTCAATTAACCCCATCTTGCAGAGACATGGGCAAGACCGGTAAAATGGCCCAGACAAAGGGGAATGAAGATGGCGGAAAAGAAAACCAAAAAGAAGGCGAGCGTGGAGCCGGTCGAAGTCCGGGTGGTGAAATGCGCCATGTCGCTCGCCGCCGTGCAAGGTTGGCAGGACACCACCATGGCCGATATTGCCGATGAAGCGGGCTTGAATTTTGGCGAGTTGCGCCAGCTTTATGCCTCCAAGACAGCCATTCTGGCCGGTCTGATCCGAATGACCGATGACCTGGTCTTGCGCGGCAGCGATGCGGACATGGCGGCGGAACCGGTCCGCGACCGCCTGTTCGACGTCATCATGCGCCGCCTGGATGCCCTGGCCCCCTATCGTGACGGCTTGGCGGAAGTGGCGCGGGATCTGCCCAGCGACCCAGGCGCCATGGCCTGTCTGGCGGCCGGACCCATGCGCCGCTCTTTGCAGTGGATGCTGGAAGCCGCCCGTATTCAGCCCTGGGGCCTGTTGGCGCCATTGCAACTGAAAGTCCTTGGCCTGATTTATCTGAGCGTCCTGCGGGTTTGGCTGCATGATGAAGGTGAAGACTTGGCCCATACCATGGCGACCCTGGATAAAGCTTTGGGCCGGGTCGACAACATACTCGGCTCGCTACGCCGCGGGCCGCGACGATTGTTCCGGGCGGAAGACGAAAGTACCGAAGAGAGCACTGAATGACCGAAATAGGTTTTGATGACTTCTTAAAAGTCGACATTCGCGTTGGCACCGTCATTCGCGCTGAACCCTACCCCGAAGCACGCAACCCCTCCTACAAACTTTACGTCGATTTCGGGCCGGAGATTGGTGAGCGCAAGACGTCCGCCCAGCTGACGGTGCATTACACGCTGGACGAACTGGTCGGCAAACAGGTCGCGGCCGTGATCAATTTCCCCGCCAAACAGATCGGAAAATTCATGTCGGAAATTCTGGTCTTGGGCTTCCCCGACGATGACGGCGGCGTCGTCCTGGTGGAACCCAACCGCAAGGTTTCCAACGGCGGCAGATTGTTTTAATCCGCCCGTCTAGCCCGCCCGCCTAATCCGCCCGGTGCCAATCGACCCAGACACTGACGTCCTCGCCATTGGGCCAGGTACGGGTCACCACTAAACGTAAGGTGCCGTCCGCCAGTATTTCCACGTCGCGCACCTGTTCGCCGCCAACCCAGCTTGGGTTCAGGGCAAATTCAACCTTGGTAATCAGCCGGCCAGCCTCGATCCGCCAGCGCCCGGCATAGGAAACATAGCTGTCGAATGCCGCCAGACGGTCGGCGTCGGGGGCATCGGCGTGCCATTCGGGATCGCCCGGCAGCCGCGCCCGGTCGCCCCGGCCAAGGGCGGCGCACATCCAGCCATCGGGGGACAGAATAACCACGCCTTCCGATTGGGTGCCGTAGCGTTCTTCAAGCTGAGCCTTCTGACTTTCGCTCGCCCCGCGCGCCACCAATTTCCACGTGCCTGTGATATCCTCGGCCGAAACCATAGAGCTTTCTCCCTAACTATCGTTCTGAAAATTCAACCACTGAGGCTTTTGATAGCATGTTGATCATCATGGGGGGACTGCCGGGTACCGGCAAGACATCGTTGGCCCGTAGTCTCGCGTCGCACCTGGATGCGGTCCATGTGCGGATCGATTCCATCGAACAGGCAATCAAGGCCTCCGGCAAGTTGCGCGGCCCGATCTGGGATGCCGGCTATCGATCAGGCTGCGCCATAGCCGAGGATAATCTTCGCCTGGGCCGAACCGTCATCGCCGATGCGGTCAACCCGTTGCGAATAAGCCGCGCGGCGTGGCGATCAGTTGCCGAAGTCGCCGGCGTGAGAAGCATTGAAATTAAGCTGATCTGTTCCGATACGGATGAACACAAGCGTCGGGTGGAAACGCGCGCATCCGATATTCCCGGACACAATGTGCCAACCTGGCGCGAAGTCATGACACAGGATTACGAGCCGTGGACGCGGGATCACATTGTGGTGGATACCGCGCAGCGCAGCCTGGAAGAATCCGCCGCCCTGTTGCTTGGCAAGATTGCCCTACCTTCCGTTCCGTAAAAATAGCCGGGACCCATAATTGTCGCGTCAAACAAGCTTATGTGTTTTTAATCGGCGGCGTTTTAGATTAAAAATACAGGACCGACGCATGAGTGAAAGTTGCGCAAGCGTCCTAATGATACCCAACAGGGAGAGAGACAATGAAAAAACTGTTAGTTGCGACAGCCATGGCTGCGCTGGTCAGTACGGCGGTGCACGCCGAAGACATCAAGCTGGGCGTAATTTTGGGCTACACGGGCCCGATTGAATCCTTGACGCCCGACATGGCGGCAGGCGCCGAGTTGGCGATCAAGGAAGTCAGCATGAGTGGCGCCCTGTTGGGCGGCAGCAAGGTGATCTCGGTACGCGGCGACACCACATGCACGGATTCCGCCGCCGCCACGGCGGCGACCGAACGTCTGGTCACCTCGGATAAAATCAACGCCATCGTTGGCGGTGATTGCTCCGGCGTAACCACCGCCATGTTGCAGAACGTGGCGCTGGCAAATGGCATCGTCATGGTGTCGCCCTCGGCCACCTCGCCGGCGCTGTCATCGATCAAGGACAACGGCCTGTTCTTCCGCACCGCGCCCTCCGATGCGCGCCAGGGCCAGGTCCTAACCGCGATCCTCAAGGACAAGGGCATCAAGTCCGCCGCCTTGACCTACACCAACAATGACTACGGCAAGGGTCTGGCCAATTCCATCAAGACCAACTTCGAAAAATCGGGCGGCAAGATCACCATTTCCGCCGCCCATGAAGATGGCAAGGCTGACTACACGGCGGAAGTCGGCGCGTTGGCAGCCGCCGGCGGCGATGTGCTGATCGTGGCCGGTTATCTGGACCAGGGCGGCAAGGGCATTATCCAGGCCGCGCTTGACACCGGTGCGTTCGAAACGTTCGTGCTACCCGACGGCATGATTGGCGACAGCCTACCCATGGCTATTGGCAAGGACCTGAACGGTTCCTTTGGCACCGTGCCCGGCACGGACAGCCCAGGTGCGGCAAAGTTCAGCGACATGGCAAAGGCCGCAGGTTTCAAGGCCGGGCCGTTTGCCTCCGAGTCCTATGATGCCGCTGCCTTGATCATGCTGGCCATGCAATCTGCCAAATCCTCGCAAAGCAAGATGTTCAAGGACAAGCTGCTTGGCGTGGCCAATGCACCAGGCACCAAGATCTATCCTGGTGAGCTGGCCAAGGGTCTGAAAATCATCGCCGGTGGCGGTGAAGTGGATTATGTCGGCGCCTCGGCGGTCGAATTGATCGGCCCAGGCGAAAGTGCCGGCAACTACCGCGAGATCCTGGTCTCCGGCGGCAAGAACACCACCGCGCGCTTCCGCTAAGCGATCGGTATTGAGTTGAATGGTGGGAAACGGCAAAGGCATATGCCTGCCGCCGTTTCCCACCTTCGTTTTGTAATTTTTTGCCAAATTTATGATCGAAGTTGAAAATCTGCATATGCATTTTGGCGGCATCCATGCCGTCGACGGTGTCTCTTTATCAATCGAAGGTGGCCGTATTACCGGCCTGATCGGCCCCAACGGCGCCGGCAAAACCACACTTTTCAATGTCATCGCCGGCCTGCACAAACCCACGTCCGGCAAGGTTTATCTCGACGGTGCCAATATCACCGGCCTACTGCCCCATGAATTATTCGCCAAGGGCATGTTGCGCACCTTTCAGATCGCACAGGAGTTCAGCACCCTGACGGTGCGGGAAAATCTGATGATGGTGCCGTCCGGTCAAATGGGCGAGCGCCTGCTTGATACCTGGCTACGGCCGGCACAAGTCCGCCGCGAAGAGGAACAGGTCCGCGCCAAGGCGAACGAGGTCATTGAATTTCTGCAGATCACCCAAGTCGCCGACGAACTGGCGGGAAATCTATCGGGCGGACAGAAAAAGCTGTTGGAGCTGGGCCGTACCATGATGGTGGACGCCAAGATCGTCTTCCTCGATGAGGTCGGCGCCGGCGTCAACCGCACGCTCCTTAATACCTTGGGCGATGCCATCCTGCGTCTGCAAAAGGAGCGTGGCTATACCTTTTGCATGATCGAACACGACATGGATTTCATCTCCCGCCTCTGTGACCCAGTGATCGTCATGGCGGAAGGTCTGGTCCTAACCCAGGGCAGCATCGAAGAGGTCAAGGCCAACGAACAGGTGATCGAGGCCTATTTGGGCACCGGCCTGAAAAATAAGCCCCCCGTACTTCAGGAGCCGGTGCCGTGAGTTATCTGAGCGGCGATAACATGACGGGCGGATACGGTGGCGCCGATATCCTGCATGACTGCACCATTGGCGTGGAACAGGGCGAAATTGCGGTCATTGTCGGCCCCAACGGCGCCGGCAAATCCACCGCCATGAAGGCGGTTTTCGGCATGCTGAACATCCACCAGGGCACGGTGCATCTGGATGGCGAGGATATCACCCAGTTGTCGCCCCAGGCCCGTGTCGCCAAGGGCATGGGTTTCGTGCCGCAAAATCAGAACGTCTTTACGTCCATGTCAGTGGAAGAAAATCTCGAGATGGGCGCCTTTATCCGCCGCGACGATTTTTCCGGCACCCTTGAGCAGGTGTTTGAGCTCTTTCCCATTTTGAAGGAAAAGCGCCGCCAGCCCGCCGGTGAACTTTCGGGTGGCCAGCGCCAACAGGTCGCCGTCGGCCGGGCCCTGATGACCCAACCCAAGGTCCTGATGCTGGACGAACCCACGGCGGGCGTCTCGCCCATCGTCATGGACGAACTGTTCGACCGCATAATCGAGGTGGCAAAAAGCGGCATCGCCATCTTGATGGTGGAACAAAATGCCCGCCAGGCTTTGAACATCGCGGACAAAGGCTATGTCCTGGTTCAGGGGCGCAACCGCTACACCGATACCGGGGCCGCCCTGATGGCCAATCCGGAAGTCCGCAAAGCGTTTTTGGGCGGGTGAGAACATGGATGGTTTCCTGAACGCGTTCATCCTGTTGTCCAATTTCGTGCTTGTGCCCGGCATGGCCTACGGCAGCCAGCTGGCAATCGGCGCCCTGGGCGTCACTTTGGTCTTTGGCATCCTGCGCTTTTCCAATTTCGCACATGGCGACACCATGGCCTTTGGCACCATGATCACGGTGCTGGTAACCTGGGCCTTGCAAGCCTGGGGCGTCTCGATCGATCCATTACCGACCGCATTGCTGGCGCTACCCTTTGGCATTCTCGGCACGGTCATGCTGCTGTTGCTGACGGATCGCTGGGTCTATCGCTTTTACCGCCGGCAAAAAGTGGCGCCGGTGGTCTTTTTGATCGCCTCGGTCGGCGTGATGTTCATCATGAATGGCCTGGTGCGTTTCATCATCGGGCCTGACGATCAGCGCTTCGCCGACGGCGAGCGCTTCATCATCAAGGCACGGGAGTTCAAACGCATGACGGGGTTGAGCGAGGGCGTCTCGTTCAAGACCTCCCAGGGCCTGACGGTTCTGACGGCGGTGATCGTGGTGGCGGTGCTGTTCTGGTTTCTCAACCGCACCCGCGCCGGCAAATCCATGCGCGCCTATTCCGACAACGAAGATCTGGCGCTGCTGTCAGGCATCAATCCCGAACGGGTGGTACTAATCACCTGGACCATAGCTGCCGCACTCGCCACCATCGCCGGCGTGCTTTACGGCCTGGACAAGAGTTTCAAGCCGTTCACCTATTTCCAGCTGCTGCTGCCCATCTTCGCCGCCGCCATCGTCGGCGGTCTGGGCAATCCCCTGGGCGCCATAGCAGGCGGCTTTATCATCGCGTTTTCGGAAGTCACCGTTACCTATGCCTATAAGAAGTTCCTCTATTACACCCTGCCCGCGGACTGGGCACCCGAAGGCCTGACGCAGCTATTATCCACCGACTATAAATTCGCGGTCTCGTTCGTCATCCTGGTGCTGGTGCTGTTGTTGCGGCCAACGGGCATTTTCGGGGGCAAGGCATCATGAACGGAAATGGCAATGGCAACCTGCGCCCCATTCTGATGTTCCTGGCCATGTTCGCCGCGTTGGCAGCCGTCGGCCTGATCCAAAGCTGGTCCCTGGCCCTGGCGATCCTGAACCTTTGCCTGATCTCCGCCGTGATGTCCCTGGGCGTCAATATCCAGTGGGGCTATGCGGGCCTGTTCAACGTAGGCATCATGGGTTTCGCGGCCCTGGGCGGCGTGGCCGGAATTCTGATGTCCGTACCGCCCGTGACGGCTGCCTGGCAGGCTGGCGGCGGCGGCATCGCCATTGCCCTGGCGACGTCCATCGCAACCATATTAGCTGCTGTCTTTGCCGCGAAGCGCATTGCCGCGCCCGGCCCCCGGCGGTTGGTCCTGGCGATCATCATCGTTGCCGGTTATTTCCTGACGCGGGCATTTTTTGACCCGGCGGTCGAGGCGATCGAGGCGGTGGAGCCCGCCAAAACCGGTTTCCTGGGCGGCCTGGGCCTGCCGATCCTGTTTTCCTGGATCGTCGGCGGTGTCCTTGCCGCCGGCGCGGCCTGGATCGTCGGCAAGATTGCGCTTGGCCTGCGTTCCGACTATCTGGCCATCGCCACCCTGGGCATATCCGAGATTATCGTCGCCGTGCTGAAGAACGAGGATTGGCTGACCCGTGGTGTGAAGAACGTCTCGGGCCTGGCCCGCCCCGTGCCCTACGAGGTTGATCTACAACAGGCTGTTTGGTTTCAGGAATGGGCGGATCGTCTGGGCGCAACCCCGGTGGAGTTTTCCTCGATCTTCGTCAAGCTTAGCTATGGCTCGTTGTTCGCCGTCGTACTGTTGGTGGTGTTGTGGCTGTCACAGCGGGCGCTGAATTCGCCCTGGGGCCGGATGATGCGGGCCATTCGCGATAACGAGGTTTCCGCCGCCGCCATGGGCAAGAACATCAAGGGCCGGCATTTGCAGGTCTTTATCCTGGGCTCCGCGGTGGTCGGTATCGCGGGTGCCATGCTGACCACCCTGGATGGGCAGTTCACGCCGGCCTCTTACCAACCGCTTCGTTTTACCTTCATCATCTGGGTCATGGTCATTGTTGGCGGCTCCGGCAACAACTGGGGCGCGGTGCTGGGCGGTTTCGTGATCTGGTTCTTCTGGATCGAGGCGGAACCCATGGGCCTGTGGTTGATGGATTTGTTAACCGCCGGTCTGGACGAAGGCAACCCGTTGCGCAAGCATCTGCTCGATAGCGCGGCCCATATGCGCCTGATGACCATGGGCTTGATATTGCTGTTGGTGCTACGCTTCAGCCCCAGAGGCCTAATACCCGAAAAATAGTAAAGCAGGAGGAGACCGTCATGACCAAAGGCATGGTATGCGCCCCGCAACCCGAAGCCGTCGAGGCCGGCGCCTTCGCCCTGAAACGCGGCGGCAACGCGGTGGATGCGGCCATGACCTGTGCCCTGGTACAGACCGTGGTCGATCCCATGATGTGCGGCATCGCCGGTTTCGGCACCATGCAGCTGTATCTGCCCAGCAAAAACCATCACGGCTTCATCGATTTTCACACCACGGCGCCGGAGGCGGCGACGGAAACCATGTGGCAAGACCAGATCAAGGCCCAGGCCCGCGACGGCTTTGGCTTTATCCTGCACAACCGGGCCAATGAATGCGGTTACGAAAGCATCATGACGCCGGGCAGCCTGAAGGCCTATTACGAGGCGGTGCAGGAATACGGCACGTTTGATTGGAAAGACATCATCCAACCGGCCATCGAACATGCCGAGGACGGCTTTGTCATCCGCCCCCACGTTGATGAATTCTGGACCGCCGCCAATGTCATGGGGCGGATGTCCGTGGGCGACAAATTGCGCGAGATCCCCGCCACCAGAGAGATTTATTGCGACCAGGACGGCAACACTTATCCCGTAGGCTCGCGGGTGAAAAATCCCGGCATGAAGCAGACGTTGGAGCGCATTCGCGACGGCGGGGCGGAGATTTTTTATTCCGGCGAGATCGCCGAGGAAATCGCCGCCGACGTGGCGGCGCATAATGGCCTGTTGAGCCTGGATGATCTGAAAAACTATAAAACCGTACGCGCCGAGCCGATCTGGGGCGAATACCGGGGCGACAAGGTTTCCTGTGGTCACCCGCCGGGCGGCGGCGTCATGATCTTGGAAATGCTGAATATTCTGGAGCATTTCGACCTTGGCGCCATGACCCACAACAGCGCCGATTACATCGCCATCGTGGCCGAGGCCATGAAATACGCCACCATCGACAAGGACAACAAGATGGGCGACCCGGCCTTTGACGATGTGCCGATCAAGGATTTCATCGACCGCCAGCAAGCCGGCCGCTACGCCCATATGATCCGCTCGGGCGAGAAAGCCAACGTGATCCGCTTTGGCGAACCTGAAGAATCCAAGGACACCACCCATGTCACCGTGGTGGACGATGCCGGCAATTGTGTCTCCATGACCCATTCTTTGGGCATGCCCTCGGGCGTGGTCACCAAGGGCATGGGCTTCATGTACAACGGCTGCATGGGCGCCTTTGACCCCCGCCCCGGCATGCCGCACTCCATCGGCCCTGGCAAGCGCCGCTTCACGGCCATGTGCCCAACGATCGTCTTCAAGGGCGACGACCCTTATGTGGTAATCGGCGCGCCGGGTGGCACGTTCATCACCATGGGCGTGTTGCAGGCCGTCCTGAACGTGCTGGATTTCGACATGACCATGCTGGAAGCCGTCGCGGCACCTCGGTTTACCGCGAACAGCAACACCATTGATGTCTCCAACCGCATTCCGCATTTCGTAACGCGGGAGCTGGAAGCACGCGGCTATCCCATCGTGCGCAACCCTTTCAGCTACGTCTTCGCCGGCGTCCACGGCATCCGCCTGCCAAAAGATGGCAAACGCCAATGGGACGGCGGCGCCGATCCGGGCCGAGATGGGATTGCGCTGGAGGTTTAGGCCGGCAGCCGAATAACCGCCCTTAACCCACCCTCCGGTGCTTCATCCAGCACTACATCGCCGCCCTGATTCCTGACCGTATCGCGGGTGATGGCGAGGCCGAGGCCGACGCCGCCCGTGCCTTGGTTGCGGGAATTTTCCAGGCGATAGAACGGACGGAACGCGGCTTCGCGTTCGGCTTCGGGAATGCCGGGGCCGTTGTCGTCCACGGTGATCTCGATCATGTCGCCGTCGCGGCGGGCGGCCAGGGCGCAGCTTTCGGCGTAACGTTGGGCATTGCCCAATAGATTGGCAACGCAGCGTTTCAGGCTTAATGGTCGTAACTGTCCATGCAAATCGCCAACCGCCGCGAACGTCACCGTGGCGCCTTCGCGCCGGGCATCGTTGACCGCTTCATCCAACAAGGCGTTGACGTCCAGATCCACGGCCCGCTCACCCGCCGCACCGCGGGCAAAAGCTAGATAGCCTTCGATCATGCCATCCATTTCATCCACGTCCGCCTGCATGGCCTCCGCCGCCGGGACATCCTTCAACATGGCCAGTTCCAGTTTCAACCGGGTCAGGGGCGTGCGCAGATCATGAGAGACACCGGCCAGCATTTCGGTCCGCTGGTGCAGGTGGCGTTCGATGCGTTCGCGCATACGGAGGAACGCATCACCAGCGCGGCGGACCTCGACGGCGCCGGATGGCTTGAAGTCCGCCACGCCCTGGCCGCGCCCAAAGCGGTCGGCGGCATCCGCCAGACGCAGGATGGGACGCACCTGATTGCGCAGAAAGACAATGGCGATGGCGAGAAGCAGCAGCGAGGAACCGACAATCCACATGACCAGTACATCCAGGGTCGCCGAGGTGATCCGATTGTGCGGCACCAAGACCCGCAAAACCCCGCCCTCGAACGCCACCTGGATCAAATAGTTCTTCAGGTCGGGCCGGTTCTGAATGGTAAAGGCCAGTTCCAGGCCCTGATCAATGGTCCGGATCAAGAGCCGTTCCAAGGGCGAGTTGGGCTGAGGCAAGGGCCCTGCCTTCAATGCCTGTTGCGGCAGCATGGTAAAGCTCAAATTCATCCGGGAATTGGCGGATTGCAGAATGTGGAAGCGCGCCAGCTCTTCCTTGTTGCGGGTCAGGGCGGCGGCGACGAAGCCGATATCGCCCGCGACACTGCGCGCCAGGCGCCGGGTGACGGCGTCGAGGTGGCGGTCGTAAAACACCACGGCGGCAACGATTTGCAGCAACACCACTGGCGTGACGACGATAAACACCGCCCGGCCAAACAGGCTACGTGGCAGAAACCGCTTTACCATGCTCCCTGCCCCTGTGGGCGTGCCTGTCCCTGCCCCATGGCATCAATCAAGCCAGAAGACATAGCCCTGTCCCCAGACGGTGCACAAATGGCGCGGCTCCTTCGGGTCTTCCTCGATCTTGCGGCGCAGTCGGGTAATCTGGACATCGACCGCGCGTACATTGCCCGCATCCGCCTGCGCCAACAACTCCGCCCGCCCCACGGTGACGCCGGGATTGCGCGCGAACAAGCGCAGCATCTCCATCTCGCCCGACGTCAAGCGAACCGCCGTGCCATCGCGGGTCAGCTCGCCACGTTCCATGTGGAAACTGCAGGTACCAAAGGTGGCGACGGCAATCTCTTCCTGTTTCGGTCCGCCACGGCGCAGGATGGCCTCGATCCGCAGCACCAGTTCGCGCGGCTCGAACGGTTTGGCCAAATAATCGTCGGCACCGACTTCCAACCCGGCGATGCGGTCTTGCGCCTCGCCCATCGCCGTCAGCAGCAGGATCGGCAGGGCCTTGACCGTATTGTCGCCACGGATGGACTGGGTCAGTTCCAGCCCGCTTTCACCGGGCATCATCAGATCCAACACCAACAGATCAAAATCCAGGCCCGAGAGCGCCACCCGCGCCTCGGCGGCCGAGGAAGCCGTGGAGACGCGAAAACCGCATTCACCCAGATAACGCTGCAACAAATCCCGCAGGCGGTCATCATCATCGACGACCAGGATATGGGTTGCCTCATCGCTCATGCAAAATTACCTCAGGACCGCTCGACCGAGCGCAGCACGCCATCCCGCTCGTCCGCATTCAACAGATCCGCCAACACCTTGCGATAGCCGGCAACGGCCTCGGCCCCGGCATTGCGATAGGCCTTGGCGATGCGCGCTTTTTGCGGACCGGACAATTTGGCGAACAGGGTTTCGCCCTGATCGGTCAAATACAGCAGACGCTGTCGGCGGTCCCGGCTACCCTTTACCTGACGGACATATTCTTCCGCTACCAGCTGGCTCAAGACGCGGCTGAGGCTCTGCTTGGTTACCTTCAGGATGGTTAGCAGTTCCGCCACCGTCATGCCCGGATTGCGGCCTATGAAATGCACCACCCGATGATGGGCCCGGCCAAAACCATAGTCTTTCAAAATTTCATCCGGATCGGAGGTAAAATCGCGATAGGCGTAGAACAGCATCTCGATGGATTGGATCAGCTCTTCATCACCGAGGTAGGCCGGCGCGGAAACATCGTTTCCATGCGCGCCTGCATCACCTTGGTGGTCAAGCTTGCCATCGGGCCTTGGCTCGGTTGAAAGATCAGTCATGGCCTCATGCTACACGAGATGCGTCAATGATGCTGACATTATTTTGGTCAGCATCATTGACATATTTTTTTTGGATGTTACGTTAACGGCATAAAACGCGCAACAATCAGTCGCCAAAGACATTCTGGGAGTCAGTAATCATGGCAGCGATCTCTTACGATAAATTGGAAGGCACCATCTGGTACAACGGCGAAATGACGCCGTGGGAGAATGCCCAGGCTCATGTACTGACCCATGGCTTGCACTACGCCTCGTCCGTATTCGAGGGCGAGCGGGTCTATGGCGGCGAGATCTTCAAGCTGGAAGAACACACGGACCGGCTGTTGAACTCGGCCAAGTTGCTGGATTTCAAAATTCCGTACACGGCCGAAGAGATCAATGCAGCCTGCCGGGAAACCGTGTTGAAGAACGGCATCGTCGACGGCTATGTCCGGCCCGTGGCCTGGCGCGGTTCCGAGATGATGGGTGTTTCGGCGCAGGATAACCGCATCAATCTGGCTATCGCGGTCTGGGAATGGCCGTCGTACTTTGCACCGGAAATGCGCACGATTGGCATCCGCTTGAAGACCACCAAATGGCGCCGTCCAGACCCGCGCACCGCACCGGTCCATTCCAAGGCCGCCGGTCTCTATATGATCTGCACCCTGTCCAAGCATGCGGCGGAGGCCGAGGGTTACGACGACGCCCTGATGCTGGACTGGCGCGGCCAGATCGCGGAAAGCACGGGTGCGAATATATTCTTTGTGATCGACGGCAAATTGCACACCCCCATCCCGGATTGCTTCCTCGACGGTATCACCCGCCGCACGGTGATCGGCTTGGCCAAGGCGCGCGGCTATGAAGTCATCGAACGGGTGATCATGCCCGAGGAAATGGCAGATGCGACGGAATGCCTGTTGACCGGCACCGCGGCGGAGGTCACGCCCGTGGGCGAGATCGACGAATACCGCTTCAAACCCGGCGCCATTACAGCCCAGTTGATCGAGGATTTCGAGAACCTGGTCAATCGACGGGCCGCCGCCTGATCGCGGATGCCCTATCTCGGATTAGCGGCGGCCCTATGGCCGCCGTTTTTCGTTTGGCCGATCGCCGTATTCGATCTAGGATTCTTGCCCGATAACGAAATTTATTTTTGTGAGCAGTGTACATGTATCAGCTTCAATTGACCGAATCCCTGGTGCCGGGCCAGGATGACGATACCATCCTAGAGAGCACCGTCGGCGGCCTTCTGCGTGAGGTCGCGGGCCTACACCCGGATGCACCGGCTCTGCTTGAAATTACCATGGAAGGCGATACCGGGCGCGCCTGGAGCTATGGTGAACTGTTGGCGGATAGTGAAAAACTGGCGCTGGCCCTTTCCACCCGGTATGCGCCGGGCGAACGGGTAACGGTGTGGGCACCGAACATTCCCGAATGGTTGGTGATGGAGTATGCCTGCGCCCTGGCCGGCCTGACCCTAGTCACCGCCAACCCTGGTTATCAGCCGCAGGAACTGCGCTATGTGCTGGAGCAATCTGAATCAGTGGCGCTATTCGCGGTGGAAAGCTATCGCGGCAACCCCATGGCGGAAATTGCGGTTGAGGCTTGCAAAGGCCTGAGCGCGATCCGTGAAATTGTTGATATGGAGGACCCGGAAGCGCTGTTCCGCCATGGCGAGCAGGCCCCTGCGCTACCCGCGGTCGCGGCGGGCGATCCGGTACAAATTCAATACACCTCCGGCACTACCGGCTTTCCCAAGGGTGCGATCCTGCATCATCGCGGTCTGACCAACAACGCACGCCTGGTCTTTGCCCGCGGGCGGGTGACGCAAGGTTCGACCTGGTCCAACTTCATGCCGATGTTTCATACCTCGGGCTGCGGCGCCGCCGCCCTTGGCTGTCTGCAAACCGCCTCCCGCATGCTGTTGTTCAAGGTCTTCGACCCCGCCGTCGTGCTGCGCCAGATCGAGGCCGAGGACGTTGCCGCCCTGATCGGCGTGCCGACCATGCTGGTCGCCTTATTGGAAGCCTTGGAGCAGGAACCCCGCGATATGTCTTCGATCAAGATTTCGATCTCGGGCGGCGCCATGGTGGCACCCGAACTGGTCCGCCGGGTACGCCAGGCCTTTGGCTGTGATTTCGAAACCGTTTATGGCCAGACCGAGGTCTCGCCCGTCGTCACCCAGCACTTTTTCGACGATGATATCGACGACATTTGCAACAATGTGGGCCAGCCCATGCCGCAGACCGCCATCTCGATCCGCGGTGTCGAGGACAACAAGGTCGTGCCAATCGACACCGTGGGCGAGATCTGCGTTCAGGGCTATTGCAACATGATCGGCTATAACGGCAACCCTGAAGCGACGGCGGAAACAATTGATGCCGAGGGCTGGCTGCACAGCGGTGATCTGGGTGCCATGGACGCGCGCGGCTATGTCCGGGTTACGGGCCGGGTCAAGGAGATGATCATTCGAGGCGGGGAGAACCTGTTCCCGGCTGAAATCGAGAATGTGCTGGCCGAGCACGATACGGTGGCGGAAGTTGCCGTGGTCGGCCTGCCGGATGACAAATGGGGCGAGGTCGTCGCCTGCTTCGTCCGACCGGAGACCGGAGCGGACGTGGACCCCGCTACATTGCGGGCCCATTGCCGGGAACATATGGCGGCGCAAAAAACCCCGACGGTCTGGTTCAGCGTCGGCGAATTCCCACTCACCGGTTCCGGCAAAATTCAGAAGTTCGCGCTGCGCGATGCGCATGCCGCCGGCAAGTATCAGCCGCTATAACAGATTACAGACCGTACCTCGCCCAATGGGCCCGGACTTCCGCCGTGGCCAAAAGATCGCCCGCCAAATTCATAGCCGGCAGTTGCGAGGACAGGCCAAGGCGCCGTTGCAGCCAGCTCTTCTCGGCCCCGACCACGGGCAGGCGCACCTTGTCACCAAATTTTTGCCGCAGCACGGACTTTAAATCGCCCAGGCCATCGATCAGGCCCAGGCCCTCTGCCCTGGCGCCGGTCCAGAACTCGCCGGAGAACAACTCCGCCTCATCGGCTTTCAGATGACCCTCACGACGGTTGCGGACGTGTTTCTTAAAGGCATCGTGGATTTCCTTTTGCAACGCGGTCAGTCGCTTCAGGTCATCCTCTTCCAAGGGCAAAAACGGATCCAGCAGGCTTTTCTTATCGCCGGCGGTAAAAAGACGACGCTCCACACCGATCTTCTCCATCGCGCCTTCAAAACCGAAGGTCGCCGCGATGACGCCGATGGAGCCGATGATCGAGGTTTCAGCGGCATATATTTCATCACCCGCGCAGGCAATCCAATAACCGCCCGAGGCCGCTACGTCCTCGCAGAAGACATAAACGGGCAGCTTTTTCTCGTCCGCCAACAAGCGGATGCGGCCATGCAGCAGAGCCGATTGCACAGGCGAGCCGCCCGGTGAATTGATCGCCAGCGCCACCGCCTTGGCGCCCTTCATCGCGAATGCCCGCTCTATTGGTTCCGCCATCGAGGCAAGATTGAGCGCCGGGCGCAACGGCGAACCTTGCGCCGCAATGACGCCGTCCAACCGCACGACCGGTACCAGGGGCACCCGGTCACGCAGCGCCTTGATGGGCAGACGGCTGAGTATTTTGTCCATGTTCATGGCACGGGAAATAGGGTGTCAGAGGGGGCAACGCAAGGGCTTTACGGATTTTCAGGAAAAGTCATTTGGCCTTGAAAAGATTTGCTACCATGGTTGCAAGTAAGAGGGAGAGACATGAAGAGAGTTCTGATCGTTGGCGGCGGCATCGGCGGCATGACCGCCGCCGCAAATCTGCTATTGGCCGGATTCGAGGTCGAGGTCTTTGAACAGGCACCTGAACTGGGTGAAGTGGGCGCCGGTATCCAATTGAGCGCCAACCCCATGCGGGTACTGCGGCATTTGGGTCTGGTGGAGAATTTGCAACGTCTTGGCGTGCAACCCTCCGCCTATCAGTTCAAGATGTTTGATAGTGGCGAGATCCTACAGGAAATACCCTTGGGCGACGGCTATGTACAGCGCCACGGTGTGCCGTATCTGTCCGTTCATCGGGCCGATCTATTGGATAGCCTGATTGGTGCCGTGCGGGCACTGAACGCGGATACAGTCCATTTAAATGCCACGGCGACGGGTTTCACCGAAGATGCGGGCGGTGTCATTTTGCAGTTCGATGACGGCAGCGAAGCGCGCGGCGATGTCCTGATCGGCGCCGACGGCATCAAATCCAGGGTGCGGGAAAAAATACTGGGCCCAACGCCGGTGCATTATACCGGTGATCAGTCCTGGCGCATCCTGGTTCCCGCAGAGCGCCTGGCGCCTGAACAACGGCCCGATACGGTGAATATCTGCGTCGGTCCCGGTAAGCACGGCGTGGTTTATCCCATTCGTGCCAACGGTCTGGTCAATATGGTAGGCTGCGTCGAATACGAAAGCTGGGACGATGAAAGCTGGACCGCGCGCCGGCCCTGGGCCGAGATGAAGGCGGATTTCGCCGGCTGGCACGGCAATATTCAGGCCATTATCGACCATGCGGACAAGGACGAATGTTACCGCTGGGCCATGAATAACCGCCCGCCGGTGGACAATTGGCGCGCGGGCCGGGTCACTTTGCTGGGCGATGCGGCCCACCCTACCCTGCCCTACATGGCCCAGGGCGGCGCCATGGCGATCGAGGACGGCGCCGTTATTGCCCGCGCCCTGCAACAAGAGGACGATGTAGGCGAAGCGCTGGAACTCTACCAGCGCAATCGATTGGAGCGCACGGCGCGGATCGTCAATGAAAGCTCCGCCAACCGCAATATGTTCCACCTGCCCTCGGAAGCTGCCCTGCGCGAGGCCTTCGCGCAACGGGACATGAACGCGGAACGTACCGCCTGGCTATTCTCATACGATCCCATGAACGTGGAATTACGATAGAGGACAACGAAATGGAGCTTTTTGTTACCCTGACCTCGCCTTATGCCCGTCTGGCCCGTGCGGTCATAATTGAAAAGGGCCTGCAAGACCGGGTCAAGATTACGCCCATTCAAACCCGGACACCGGACAGCCCGCTGTATGCGATCAACCCCTCGGGCCGCGTTCCCACCTTGGTAACTGACGACGGCACGGTTTTCGAGGAATCGGCGGTGATCTGCGCTTTTCTCGATCATCTGGACGGCGCTCGCATCTTCGAAATCACCCATGACGACAACCGCTGGGCGGCACTGCGGCTGGAGGCACGGGTCCGCAGCATGCTTGATGGCATTGCCGTTTGGGGTCGGGAGTTGTCCCGGCGGAAATCCGAACGCTCCCCCGGTATCATCGCGCACGAAACGGCACGGGCTGTGCGCATGGCGCGGGCCCTGAACGATGATGTCGCGGCGGGAAGCTTCGATGGCCCGTTAAGCATTGCGCAATTGCTCTTAGCCTGCACCTTGCACGGCCGGGAGGAGCGCCCACCCGGATTTTCCTGGCGTCAGGATAACGGCGATCTCAGCGCTTGGGTCGATCGCATCGCGGCCCGGCCCTCGCTTACCGAAACCCTGCCGCCGGCGCATCCGCCCGAAACGGCACGCTAAGGAGACAGATATGCCGCTTATTATTGAACGTGACGGCCCGATCACAACGGTTACCATCAATCGCCCGCGGGCACGCAATGCCGTCAATCCGGAGACGGCCCTTGAACTGCGCGCGGCTTTCAAAGCGTTTGATGCCGATGACGATCAATCCGTCGCCATCCTGACTGGCGCCGAGGGGGCATTCTGCGCCGGCTATGATTTGAAGGCAGTCGCCCAAGGTGGCGCCCGCGTTATTTCGAAACCCACCGATGAAGGCCCCATGGGGCCGACGCGGATGCTGCTGTCGAAACCGGTGATCGCCGCGGTCGAAGGCCATGCGGTCGCGGGTGGCCTGGAACTGGCCCTGTGGTGCGATATGCGGGTGGCCTCGGCAACGGCTGTCTTCGGTGTTTATTGCCGACGCTGGGGTGTGCCGCTGATCGACGGCGGCACCATTCGCCTGCCCCGCCTGATCGGCCACAGCCGAGCCCTGGACATGATCATGACCGGCCGCGGCGTAGGGGCGGAGGAAGCCCTGCATTTCGGTCTGGCCAACCGCCTCGTCCCTGCCGGACAGGCCCTCGAGGTGGCATTGGAGCTGGCACATGAAATTGCCAAATTCCCGCAGCTATGCATGCGGGCCGACCGAACATCATCCTACGAACAATGGAACCTGGATTTGCCCCACGCCCTGATCAACGAAGCGGAAGGCGGCGAGAAACCCAGGACCGAGGAAGCGCAGGCAGGCGCCGCCCGCTTTGCCGCCGGCAAGGGTCGTGGCGGCGACTTCAGCAGTATCTAGAGGAGAACAGTAATGTCGACGAGTGATGTAAGCGTTAACTACAGCCAGACGGGCTCGGAACTGATCGAGAAAATTTATAGCGACGACTATCTCTCCATTGGCGGGCGAACCTCCACTGACAGTCTTGCCGCCGAGGCCGGCATTACCGCGAGCACGCATGTCCTCGACGTCGGCAGCGGCCTGGGCGGGCCGGCCCTGCATCTGGCCGAGAGCAAAGGCTGCCGTGTAACAGGCCTGGATATCGTTGCAAGCAACATCCGTACAGCCAACGAGCGGGCCGAAGCTCGGGCATTGGATCATCGGGTTGATTTCCAACTCGGCGACGCCATGGCCATGCCGTTTGAAGACGGACAATTTGATGTGATCCTGGGCCAGGACGCCTGGTGTCACGTACCCGACAAGGACAAGCTGATCGCCGAATGTGTCAGGGTCATGACGCCTGGCGGCATCATTGCGTTCACCGATTGGCTACAGGTGGGCGAGATGGATAGCACCTATCTGGCGGACGTTCTTTCGGCCATGGCATCGCCCAATCTTGCGACCCTGACAGGCTATGGCGCGATGCTGGAACAGCACGGCTTTTCAATCATGAAGCAGGAGGATATCAGCGCGGCTTTCATTGACCAATACAACGTAATTTACGCCCGGCTCGAGAACCTCAAAGACGAAATTTCAGAGACGTTCAGTGCCAAGGTCTACGGCATTATTTTGGGTAAGAACAACAGCATTCGGCGCGCCTTTGCGGATGGTAAAATGGGTGGCGGGCGGATTATCGCCAAGCTGAATGGGCGCGGCGGCCACGGCCGAAAGACCCAATTATGAGCACTGAGACGCGCGCTGGCGAACCTGGCACAGAGCGGCCGGTAGCCTTGCGCGTCGCCTTCTGGATGATCGTCGGGGCCTGTGGTTATGCCGGCATGATTGGCGTCGTCAAGCAGCTATCCATGGAGATGGATATCTATGTAGCGCTTTTCTACCGCTATTTTCTGGCCCTGGTGGTTATGCTGCCCTGGCTTTTGCCCAGCGGCGGTGCGGCGCTCAAGACGCAGCGCCTGGGGCTGCACATCGGGCGTGCTCTGTTGATGGTTATTCACGGTGGTACCTTGATGGTAGCGGTCACGTTGATCCCGCTGGCCGAGGCCACCTCGTTGATCTTCACCTCGCCACTGTTCGCCACGGTGCTGGCGGCGCTGTTCCTGCGCGAAGTGGTTGGGCCGCATCGTATCTTCGCGCTGGTACTTGGCTTTATCGGCGTGCTGGTGATCCTGCGGCCCGGTTTCGTGGCCTTCAATCTGGCATCGGGGCTGATGCTGGTGTCGGCCTTTACCGGTGCCTCCGTCGTGGTGACGGGCAAGGTGCTGTTGCGCACCGAAAGCGCGGAAAAGACGGTGTTTTACCTGACCTTGTTCGCGGTGCCATTCGCCCTAATGCCGGCGCTGTATTTCTGGCAATGGCCGAGCCTGGAGATGCTGCCCTGGCTGGCCGCCCTGGCAGTGGTGGGCAATGGCTACATCTATGGTCTGACCCGGGCCCTGAAGATCGCCGAGACCTCAATGGTGATGCCGTTCGATTTCCTGCGCATGCCGGCGGCGGCGGTAGCTGGTTACATCCTGTTCGCCGAAACCATCGACCCCTGGTCCTGGTTCGGCGCGGCAATCGTTTTCGGCGCCACCATCTACATCACCCAGCGCGAAATGAAGGCGATTAGGCCTGGACGGTAAAAGATTAGGCGGCGCGAACTTTCTCCAGGAATGACTTGATTTCTTTGCCCAACAAGACGGACTGCTCGGAGAGTTCATTGGTTGCGTTCAATACCTGGTCCGCTTCACTGCCCGTCTGATTGGCGCCTTCGCTGACTTTGACGATGTTAGCGTTAACATCACCGGTACCGCTTGCGGCCTGCTGAATGTTGCGCGCGATCTCCGATGTCGCCGTGCCCTGTTCCTCGACCGCAGCCGCAATGGCCGACGCGATTTCATTGATCTTTGTCACCGTGCCACTGATACCCTCGATAACCTGAACCGTCGAGCCAGTCGCACTCTGAATTTCATTGACTTGCGTGGCAATATCACTGGTCGCCTGGGCCGTCTGGCCGGCCAAATTCTTAACCTCCGAGGCGACGACAGCAAAGCCCTTACCCGCTTCGCCCGCACGCGCCGCCTCGATGGTGGCGTTTAGCGCCAGCAGGCTGGTTTGGCTGGCTATGTCGTTAATCAGACCAATAATTTCACCGATCTGTTCGGATGCTTGAACCAAACCACGCACTTCCGCGGTGGCGCGGCTGGCTTCTGCCACTGCTTCGCCGGCAATTCCACTAGATTCCTGCACCTGACGTCCGATCTCCTGCACCGATGATGCCAGTTGATCGACAGCCGAGGCGACCGTTTGCACGTTGCCCAGCGCCAGATCCGATGCCGCCGCTACCGTGGCGGACTGTTGCGAGGTTGTTTCGGCGATCTTCGACATACTCAGCGCGGTGGTTTCCATTTTCGCCGTCGCGTTGCCGACGACACCCAGCACTTCGTTCGCCTTGTTGTCGAAGATTCCAATCAAGACATCAACGGTTTGTGTCCGTTTCTCGACCGTGGCTTGATCTTTCTTTTGTTGCGCTTCCAGATGACTGCGTTCAACCGCATTGTCACGGAAAATCGACATCGCCGCCGCTATATCACCTAGCTCATCTTTTCGATCGGTACCGACAATTTCGACATCCGTGTTGCCGCCGGACAAGGCATTCAAGGCATCGACGATCGACCCGAATGATTTGAGCTCACGCCTCAGGTAGACGTGAATACCCAGAAGCGAAATCAACAAGATCGCAACCAGCAGGCCATAGCTGACCAACTTCATTTGCCGCTGATCGCCGTAGGCGGTGGTCTGATCCTTCAAAATTAAAAGAGTTCCACCCATCTCCCCCGTGAAAGTCTGCAAGGGTAACAAGATAGCGGCCAGGGTCAGAGCGTCACGCCGTAGAATGCTGTATCTGGCCGAAACGTTTGCCAAGGCGATTTCTTCGATGCCCACGGGCGGAGTTTCCATCGTTGAAACAAGACGGGCGCCATCCGGTGCGAAGACCAGAACCTCGGCGCCATGAGCCTCTTTCAAACTAGTGGCGGCGCTGGACAAGGCATGGCCAAGCATGACCGCACCAATTAGGCGCTGTTTGGCGAACAATGGAAACGCCACGGCGGCAACAAGCTGATCGCCGTCACGCAGCAAGCCGGTCTCCATTTTTCCACTCTTGATTGATTGTTCAATCAGCGCGGATTTACTGTCCGCTGGCAATTCCGGTTCGGCAAAAACCATTTCCCCGCCAGCATTGGTGACCCGCAGCCGGTCGATCACCTTGGAAGCATTAAGTCGATTGAACGACGGTGCGAACTCATCATAAATGTCATCAGAGATGCCACTTTTCAGAGCCTCGGCAGCATCACGGTTGCGGGAGAATGCCCGCATGCTGGCCGCCATGGCGCCGAACTGCTCGGCCAAGATTTTGCGCCAGATAATTTGTTCGCTATTGATCGCCGCTGCTTCAAAACGCGCTTGCGAACGCCTATCGGCAAGTTCGCCAAGTATGGTGAGCGACGCGCCCAGCACAACAAGGGCACATGATGCGCCCACAACAATTCTAGTGCGCAACAACATCTCTTGTCTCCAGCGGAGTCCGTCCGTCGTTCAATCGATTAGGTTATTCAACCGGAAATCCGGCAATTTGCCATGCCGGCAATCCGCCACGGAAGTAATAGACCTTTGTGAAACCCCAGCTCACAGCCTTGATGCTGGCTTTCGATGAGCGCATGCAGCCGGCACCATTGCAATAGATGACGACTTCCTTACCCTTAGCAATAACCTTGCCAAGAGAAGCTTCGTTGTACTTTTTCTTCAACTCGATGTGCTTGGCGCCGGGAATACGGCCGGCATCCCAGTCAGAGTTCTTGCGCACATCCACGAAGATAACGCCACGGTCGAACAATTCCTTGGCTTGCGCCGCGTCCACTGTGACGGCTCCGCTAATCTCGGTCGGAGAAACTTTTGCCGCCTGGGCTGGCAATACCAAAAAGGCGGACAAGGCTACGCTGATCGCGAATAAAATAGTTTTCATAATGGTCATATCCTGAAGCTAGATTTGCTGTTTTGCTCTTCAGCGGTACACCTTGAAGGCTGAAGAACTCTCGGCGATAAGTGTTATGACCATTGTCTAAATATTTCGTTACGTCCCTACTATTAGCATAGGCCTTTCAGTATATAAGAAGAATCTGTTGTTTCATACAAGTAATGACATCGATCAATTCTATAAAAACGAGTAACCGACATCGACCCCATTGCGTGCCTTTACGTTTAGCAACTAAAATTAGTACTTATCTTTACGCAAATCTAACTAACGACGAACTGTAGTTACATGCCGTAGAGATCTGCCTTGTCGATGGTATTTTGCACAATACGGACCGAGGCCGCGTCGATCATCGTACCGTCTACCTGCGCCGCGCCCTGGCCTTGGGCCACGGCCTCGTCATAGGCAGCGGCGATCTTGCGGGCATGGGCGACATCGTCGGGATGGGGTGAATAAATCTCCTGGGAATGGGGCACCTGGGCGGGATGAATGGCCCATTTGCCAACACAGCCCAGGATGAACGAACGGTTGCACTCCCGCCGGTAGCCTTCGTCGTCCTTGAAATTGCCAAACGGGCCATCAATGGGGTCGATGCCGGCGGAGCGGCAGGCGATGACCAGGCGTTGCCGTTGATAATGCCAGATATCACCGGGATAGCCGCCGTCGCCCCCAATGGCACGCACGTTAACGCCCTGGGAGGCGGAATAATCGCCCATGCCGAAGACCATGGCCTCCAGCCGTGGCGAAGAGACCGAAATGGCATCGATATTCTGCATGCCTTCGACTTCCTCGATCAACAGCTCGATGCCGATCTTCTTTTTCAGGCCTAACTCCATCTCGATCTGGTTCAGCAGGATGTCGACCCATTTCACATCATGGGCATATTTAACCTTTGGAATCATGATGGTATCGAGGTTTTCGCCCGCCCCGGTCACGACCTCGATGATGTCCTTGTAGCACCATTGGGTCTCCACATCGTTGATCCGAACGCAACGCACGCTGTCGCCGAAATCATGGGTATTCAGGGCTTCGACGATCTTGCCCCGGGCATCGGGCTTTGCCGCGGGCGCGACGGCGTCTTCGAGATCGAGAAAGATGTGGTCAACCTCCATCCCTGCTCCCTTGGCCATCATTTTCTCGCTGCTGCCGGGAATGGAAAGCTGGCAGCGCCGGGCGCGTTTGATATCGGTCATGGTTCTGTTTCCTTCTGTTCGCGGCGGGTCTACGAAATACGCGCCGCCTCTCTTAGATTATTGATTTCCTCGCCGCTATAGCCGGCATCCTGCAGAATGGCATCGGTATCTTCGCCCAACTTTGGCGCCCGGCGGTGGACGCCGCCCTGGGTCCGGCTCATATGGATCGGCGTATTGGCGATGGTCATTTTCTCATCCAGGCCTGGATGCTCTACCTGCGCCAGCAAATTCCGCGCCTCCACATGGGGATCATCAAGGATATCGCTGACCGTCTGCACGGGCCCGAAGGGGATCTTGCCCCCTAAAACCTGGCTTAATTCCGCCTTGGTGTGGCGTTCGGTCCAGACCGATACCATGGCGATGACTTCCGCATTACGCTTGGTCCGCTCCACGTTGGTTTCATAGCGCGGATCATGGGCCCATTCGGGATGGCCGGCGATCTCCGACAGAATTTCCCAGAACTTATCGCGCGGACAGGCGATGGAAACCCAGCCGTCCTTGGCCGGAAACATTCCAAACGGACATAACAACGGATGCGCGTTGCCTTCGGGTACGGGCACCTCGCCCGAATATGAACTCTGATGAAAGATCCGCTCACAAAGCGCCAGGATGCCGTCATACATGCCCACGTCAACGAACTGCCCCTTGCCCGAGCGTTCCGCCTCGCGCACCGCCGAGACCAGGGCGAAGGCCATGAACATGGCAGGCACCGTGTCGCCGACGCCGGGGCCAACTTTCAAGGGGGAATTCGCGTCCGGCCCGGTAATGCCCATGACCCCGCCCATGGCCTGGGCCACCACGTCAAAGGCCGGCCAGTCGGCATAGGGGCTTTCCCCGGTACGGCTGTCGCCAAAGCCGCGAATGGCGCCATAGACCAGGCGCGGATTGATCTCGGCCAAGGCTTCGTAGGACAGGCCCAGGCGGTCCATGGTGCCAAGGCGGAAGTTCTCCATCACGATGTCGGCGTCGGCGATCAGGCGCCTGAAGATTTCCTTGCCTTCCGCCGACTTCAAATCGATGGCGATGCTTTTCTTGTTGCGGTTGATGCTTTGGAAATACCCGCCGAAAAACTGGTCCTGATCATCGGCATGAAAGGGCCCGGAAAAACGGGTCATATCGCCATCCAGGGGCTCGACTTTGATAACCTCGGCGCCCTGGTCGGCCAACAACATGGTACAAAACGGCCCGGCCAGCATTTGCGTCAGGTCGATGACCTTGAGGCCGTTGAGGGCGCCAAAACCAGAGTCTATGTCTGAGCCTGAACCTGAGACAGTGTCCGGCTTTGGTCCGCTCATTTATCCCCCCAATGAGAGCGTCGTTTCATCAACGCCCGGCGCTCGCCCTCATAGACCACCACATCCTTTTGATTAACGCCGTAATGCTTGAAGGTGATGATGCCGGCATCGTCGCGGCCGCCGTCTTCCTTGGCCAGCACCTCCGAAAAGGCATACAAGGTGTCACCATGGTGCACCGGTGCCTTCAGGCGGATCTTGTCCATGCCAAGTTCCTCGAGCACCTGTTCGCCGGTATCCTGGCTGGCCAGGCCGATCGCCATGGACAGATTGATACCGCCAAATACGATGCGGGTATCAAAACCGGGAATGCCGCGCGCCATGCGCTGCATCAGGTCTTCGTTGAAGTGACCGGCAGCGGTATTCATCACCATGTTGGTGATCAGCACATTGTCCATTTCGGTCACGGTTTTGCCGCGCGCATGTTTGAAAATGGCGCCGACTTCGAAGTCCTCGAAATAGTTGTTGGCCGAGGTTAATTCGGATGCTTTCATGGCTCCCTCCCCGTCTAGGCGTATTGTTCTGCGAAGGCGGCGGCGACCATACGGGCATCGCTCTTTGATTTGCCCAGAATGACGTCGGAGATAATGCGCTGCTGAATTTCCGAGGTACCCTCGAAAATCTTGGTCAGGCGCGCATCACGCCAATAGCGCTCCACCGCGTGCAATTTGGTATAGCCCGCACCGCCGTGGATCTGGATCGCCTCGGAGGTGACTTCCTCGGCCATCTCGGAGGCGAAATACTTCACCATCGATGCTTCCTTGTCGCAACGCCGGCCCTGGTCGATCTCGTTACAGACGTAGTACAGCAACTGTCGCGCCGCCTCGATCTTGGTCGCCATGGTGGCAATCTTGAAGCGGATCGCCTGGAACTCGGTGATCGGCACGCCGAACTGACCCCGGTCTTCGGCATAGGCAATGGAATCTTCCAAGGCGCCCTGGGCCAGACCGATCGAACGCGCCGCCGTGTGCGCCCGCGCCGCCTCCAGACCGGAGGCCAGCATATAGAACGCCTTGCCTTCCTCGCCCACCAGGGCCGAGGCCGGCGCCCGCGTGCCTTGGAAGGACAACTCGTAGGTGTTCCAGCCGAAATAACCAATTTTTGGGATCGGCGAGCCCTCGCAATTATTGGGCAATTCGCCGCGAGGCTTGGGCAACACAAAGGCCGAGATGCCCAGGAAGCGTTTCTCAGCCGAAGGTGGCGGCGAGGTGCGGGCGAACAGCATGATGTAGTCGGCACCGTCGGCAAAGGTGCACCAATATTTGGCGCCGTTGATCACCCATTCGTTGCCGGACATCACGGCCCGGCAGGAGATCGAGGCCAGATCCGAGCCCGTACCTGGTTCCGACAATGCGGCGGCGGCGAGGAATTCACCTTTGACGGCGCGCCGGATCATATCGCGTTGCTCCTCGGGCAATTCGTCTTCCTTGCCGCGCATGATGCCCCGGCGCAGGAAGCTGCCATTGCCCCGTGCGATGATCGAGGCGACGGACATCCAGCCCCGCGCCAGTTGTTCGGCGATCAGGCAGTATTCGAAACAGCCCAGGCCCATGCCGCCGAGTTCTTCCGGCGTGGTGATGCCGAAATAGCCCATCTCGGCCATTTTATCGCGTAACTCCATGGGGATCATGCCCTGGACCGGGTCCAGTTCATTGGCTACGGGCAGGACTTCCTTCATGGTGAAATCCCGCGCGGAATCGCGGATCAGGATCCGTTCATCGGTCATATAGCCCATCCCGTCAGCCGATGTTACACCGCTATTCATGTCCGTTTCCTCACCAGATTTGTCCGTGTGTAATCGATAACCGTCTCGCCATCCTGATTGCGTCCGACCGTATGCCAGGTCACGATGCCATAGTCGGGCCGGCTATCGGTCTCTCGCGCGGCGGTCACTTCGCTCTCGGCATAGACCGTATCGCCCACATAGACTCGGTTCGGGTAGGTCAGGGCGTCGACGCCCAGGAATGGTCCGCCGCCCTCGCTCAAATCTTCCACGGTCAGGCCGAAGACAGTGTTGAAGACCAGCAATGGGTTGACCACCAGGCGCTCGTGGCCATGGGCCTGGGCATAGTCGGCGTTGAAATAGATTGGGTTATAGCCCAGCGTCAGGGTGGTGAAGAGGATGCTGTCCGCATCCGTGATGGTGCGGCCCCAATGGTGTTTGAAAACGCGCCCAATGGTGAAGTCCTCGTAGCGGTTTCCCCGCACCCATTCAGTGGCTTGCGATCGGAAATCGTCAGGCTGTGTCGTGTCGGTCATACCCGCGCGACCCTCCTATGTGTCAATCGGGATGAATATGGCGTCACCTTTCCCGCCGCTCTGAAGGCGGCTTTTCAGGTCTCAACAGTGTGGCGTCTATCCCGCACTCATGCAAGATCGTTGACTGGATTGGCCGTTTACTGTGTCAATTTGCCCCTATAAGGGCTCTGTCTCAAAGCTGCCGCAAATACTGCGCCACGTAATCGGCGCCGACCTCGGCCTTGTAGGCGTCCATCAATTTCGCCGTTACCGGCCCCGGCACGACGCCCTCACCAATTGTGCTGCCGTTGAAACTGCGCATGGGGCAGAGGCATAGGGAGGTCGAGGTGATGAAGGCCTCGTCCGCCGTCGCCGCGTCATATGGCGCCAGATCGTCTTCGCTGATCTCGATGCCCTCGGCCCGGCACAAATCCATGGTGACGGCGCGGCTGACACCGGCCAGGACGTATTGCGCTTTTGGCGTGCGTACCTTGCCGTCATGGACCAGAAAGATATTGCTGCCGCTGCCCTCGGTCAGGAAACCGCGGGTATCGAGCAACAGCGGCCAGGCATCGGGGCTGGTTTTCTGGGTTTCCAGACCGGCGACGATCAGGTTCAGGTAATTGTGGGTCTTGGCAGCGGGGTTGAGGGATTCAGGCGGCGTGCGCCGGGTCGAGGGCACCACCACGTCGATGCCGTCACGAAACAACGGCGCCCGCTTGGCGAGCGGCAGCGGCACGCAGGTGACGATCACCGTAGCGCCCACATCGCCGCCCCCTTTGTCCCCTGGCCCGTCGGGGTAGTTGGGGCCGCGCGTGACACGGAGAAAAACCCAGCAATCATCGTCCTCGCCCAACAGGTGCAGGTTGCGTTCGACAACCTGTTCCGAGATGGCGCAGAATTCAGCTGGGGTCAAACCAGGGTCGATCTGTACATACCGCAGCGATCTGAACAAACGGTCCACATGCTCCTGCAACCGATAGATCTTGCCGCCGAAAGTCCGCGCGGTGTCAAACACCGCATCGCCATAGATGAAACCACGGTCCGAAATCGAGACCGTGGCGCGGGACTCCGGCACGTATTCACCGTTCAGATAAACCACACGCTCGTTCAACAGCGGATCATTCATTGCGCACCTCCGGCGGATTTTTGTTTGCTGGCAAAGGCCTCCAGACCGCCCTTGAATTCAGTCTGACCAAACAGATCCGGCAGCAGGCTTTTCAACCAGTCCCGGTCCATATCGACGCCATTGGCCTTGAGATAGATCTCGCCCTCGTCCAGCACCATGTCCAGATCATCCTGCATCCGATAGCGCTTGGAGATATCATCGTGCGGCCGTTGCCCCAGTGCCTGGACCAGCAGATCCGTCCAGTTCACGACCTGGAATTTGCCCTGGGCCTCCAACCCCGAAAGCTGGCCGTGGCAGCCATGAAAAAGAGAGACCAGAATATCAACATCGTCGGCCTCGGCCCGGGCCAGGGTTGCCGCCCGCGCCTCCGCTTTCAGGCCCGGCGAACGATCCGCGCCTGATCCGCCGCAGGTATAGCCAGGCTCCGCCGCCGTGCCGACCAAGGTCAGGCCAGGAACCGCCGCCAGCATGTTGGCGACATTCTGGCCAATCTTGCCCATGCCGTCGTGGGTATGGAGGAGGACGCGTTTGTTCACTGGCTGGATGAACTTGCCGGCCAGTCCCTCGGCGCGGTCGACGAGATAATTCGTCACATGGTCGAATTCAAAACTGGCCTGGCGAAAGCCCGAGATGGTTTCGCCCAGATGCAGCACACATGATGGACACCAGCTCAACACTTCCTTGGGCTGGAAGCCCGCGAAACGGCTGATGGTGCCGTCCACCACGCGCTCGCCCGAGGCCTGATCGCCTTCCCATTTCGATTGGATAATGCCGCAACAGGCACCGGGCCCACCGACCACTTCATAGTCAACCTCCAAGGCATCCAGAATGGCCATGGCGTTGAACAACAGATGCGGCGTACGAATTGGATTACAGCCGGTGTAAAAGACCACATCGGCCGGACGCGCCCGTGGCGTACGCAGCAGCTTGTCGAATTCCGGCGGCGCCAATTGCATGGCCGCCATGATACGGATGGCACGGGACATTTTTCTAAACAGCTGCGGCGTGGGACTGTCCTGTTCGGCCTCCACCGTATTGGCCAGCATCAACATACGCCGGGGATTGATGCCCTCGGGGCAGGCGGGAATGCACAGGCCACAGCCATTGCATTGACTGCTCCAATCCTGGGCCGCGCCGGTCATGGGTGTACAGTCGCGCAGCAGCCCCAAGACACCATTGATGACGCCCGGTTCATCGCCGGCTTTCACAGAGGTAAAGGGCGTGACCGGACAAACCTCGACACATTTGCCGCACGCGGTGCAATCCGTGATCAAGCTTTCGCGCGCCTGTCCCAGAAATTCGTCCAAAGACTGTTTTGCTGTTCCCATGGGACACAGTGTTTCCCGCCATGCGCGTCGGGTCAAGTGGACTGTACCGTTGGCATTGTCTAGGTTACCCGTATGAGAGGGCATCATGAGAACACGAACCGCATCGTGTACTTGCGGACAGCTTAGCGTTCGCTGCGTCGGTGAGCCGCAAAAGGTCTCACTCTGCCATTGCCTGGATTGCCAAAGGCGGACGGGCAGCACCTATGGCATTGCCGCGTTTTATCTTCGTGACGAGGTCAAGGCCAAGGGCCGCGCAAATATATTTGTGCGTTCATCCGACAGCGGACATGGGGTCAAGTTTCATTTTTGTCCGGATTGTGGCTCGACCGTTTATTGGGAGCCCGAGCGGAAACCGGAGACAATTGCCGTTGCCGTCGGGTCATTCGCTGATCCGACGTTTCCCGCGCCGACGCAATCTGTCTGGAACGAGCGGCGACATCTTTGGCTGCCCATCGAAGATTGACGGGTTAGGAGCGCTTGGTCCCGCCCTTCGCGGCATCAGCTCGCAGTGCCGCATCAGCCGCCCGCCGGGCCCAGGTGAGAAATTCGTCCTCGTTATCCAGCACATCGACCGGCACCGTCCAATAGCTGTTCAGGCCGCGTTTCTTGCCCTGGCGCAGATAGCTGAAGGCCTCCATCCCGGCGGCCTCGTAATCGGGGCGGTTTTCATCATCAACCTTGAAATGCAGCACGTCCCTGGCGATCAGGGCGAACATCAGGCCGCGATAAAACACGCCAAGCCCGCCAAACATGCGCCGGGTGCTGACATGCCCCAGGGGTGCGACAAGATCTTCAATATAGGCGCGATATTCCGGCGATACGGCCATGGTTGCCTGGATGACTATTTATACAGAGGCACCTGATCCTTGGGCTTACCGATATGGGTGTACATATCCGGGCGGCGTTGATCCATCAGGGGATAGCGGCGTTTGACCTCGTCGGCGAAGTTCAGGTCGATCTCGGTTGTGATCACGCCTTCTTCATCCGAAGCGGTCGCTACCACGGTGCCCCAGGGATCGATCACCATGGAACGGCCCACGAAGGCGATACCGGATTGCGGCTCCACACCGTATTGGCCAGAGGCGACCACCCAACATTGGTTTTCCGTGGCACGGGCGCGCAGGAAAAATTCCCAATGGTCAAAGCGCGGGCTGAGAAAGGCGGAGGCGCAAACGATCACTTCCGCGCCTTTCAGGGCCAGCTCCCGATAAACTTCGGGAAAGCGCAGGTCGGAACAGACCGAGACGCCGACCTTCGCCGGGTTGGTCTGAAAGACCGGCAATTCCGTCCCCGCTTCCACGTGATCGGATTCCCGTATGCCGCCTTTGATGTCGGGACGGTTCGGCGCGTCAAACAGATGGGTTTTCCAGTATTTGCCCATGATCTCACCTTCGGGCGTGATCAGCGGCGAAGAATTGTAATGCTGATTGCCCTCGCGCTCGTACATGGAGCCGACGATATACATGCCGTACTTGCGGGCTTTCTCCGCCAGCAGATCCGTGGTGGGACCAGGGATCGGCTCGGCGAGATCCAGATAGGCTTCGTCCGTGGATAACCCGGCGCCAGTCCAAATCTCTGGCAACACCACCAATTCAGAACCACGCCGCCCGGCAACATCCAAGAACCCCATCATCCGTTCGACCGTGGCAGCCTTGGCGGCGTCATCCGAGGTAATCTGGATGGCGGAGACGGTCATGGGCCGGGCATCTGTCATGGTATCTACTCCTCAACTCTAATATTTCGAGATCTCGGTTTCCTTGTCGGTGATGAATTCCAGCAAAGCCGGCACCCCCGCCTCGGTCTGGGCAATGCCGCGCTGGATGGCGGGAATAATCTCGGCCGGGTCCGTCACCCGTTCGCCATAGCCGCCAAAGGCCCGCGCCATGGCCGCGTAGTCGCCGGAAATATCGGTGGAGCGGTATTTTTCGGTCGAGACTTCCATGATCTTCAGCTCGATCGCCATGGAGAAATTGTTCAACAGGATCGACAGAATGGGAATGCGTTCGCGCACCGCCGTTTCGAAATCCATGCCCGTAAAGCCGATCGCCGCATCGCCCCAGACGTTAATGCACAATGCCTCGGGCCGGGCCAGCTTGGCGCCCATGGCCAGGCCCAGACCATAACCAAGCTGCGTGGTCTTGCCCCAACCGATATAGCTGAGAGGCTTGGTGGCCCGCCAGAACGGCGACAGCTGATCGCGGGGCGAGCCGGCATCATGGGTGATGATGGTGTTATCCTTGTCCACCGTGTTCTGCAGATCCCATAGCACCCGATAGGGCGTCAAGGGGTTCTGATCAGAGGTCAATTTCGGCTTCCATTCAGCCAGCCATGCCTCGTGCACGGCGGCGATTTCCGCCGCCACCGGGGCATTGTCCCTAGGTCCATCGATCAAACCTTCGACGGCCGCGATCAGCGCATCAAGGGTCAGGGCGGCATCACCCAACAGGCATTGTTCGACTTCGATATCCTTGTTCAAATCCAACGGATCCAAGGTGGCCTGGATAATGCGCTTGCCCTTTGGCATGGCGATGCCAAAGGAGGTTTCGGTAAAGCTGCAACCAACGCCCAAAATGACGTCCGAGGCATGCAGAAACTGATGCACCGCCTTGGGCGAGGCTAGGCCACCGGCGCCCAAAGAAAGCGGATGATCCTCGGGGAAAGAGCTTTTGCCGCTAAGCGAGGTGCAGACGGGAATGGCCAACATTTCCGCCAGGCTTTTCAGTTGCGGCCAGGCCTCGGCGAAATGCACGCCGCCGCCGGCATAGAGTACCGGATTTTTGGCTTCGACCAGGGTTTTCGCCGCCTTGGCCACATCGTCGGGATCAGGGCCGTAACGGGTGCCCGAGACCGGGGTGTAATCCAGCTCCCCCGACAGTTCCTCGTTAAAGACGTCGGTGGGCACCTCCACAACACAAGGGCCGCCCCGGCCATTGCGCAGCTGGGTGAAGGCCCGGCGCATGATGTTCGGCACTTCGTCGGCGGAGGTTACCGGTTCCGTGGTCTTGGCGACATGGGACATGGCCTCGGTCGAATTGAAGTTCGGACGGATATGGGCGATCCGCCGGGCATAGCCCATGGGCAGCACCAAAATGGGCACGCCCTCGCCAAAAGCTTGCGCCACGCCACCATAGGCATTCTCGGCGCCGGGACCGTGCTGCATGGCAAAAACGCCAATCTTCTTGCCCGAGGATAGCCGCGACATGGCATCGGCCATATGCAGGCCGATACGCTCCTGACGGACGATTATCGGCCGGATATCCCAACGGGCGGCATATTCGAGGATATGATTGACGGGATAGCCGATCAGACATTCGACGCCTTCCCGCTTGAGAATTTCAACGATCGCTTCGACGGCTTTCATCAGACATGCACTCCTTTAGGGACCACCCAGATAGAGTCAGCCAGTGGTCCACCAGAAAATTCTGCCACAATGATGCCATGTCATGGCGCAACCGCCAAACGACGAATTCAAAATTCAGGATGTAACGCAAGAGATCGCCGCCAGGGCGCCTGGACACGCCTTGGGGCAGCTCCGGGCTATAAGGTCTTTCCCAACGGCACCGTCAAACGGCACTGTCATAGGCGGATTGGCCGGACTGGCGGTAAAGACGGAGTACCGTTGGCTCGCGCCCTATTTCGGCGCCTCGCAATTGAGAGCATGATGCAGGCTCTCGGGCGAAATGATGCTGCGGGCCAGATTGGCGCGCCACAAATCCGTGCCTTGCAGGTTGGCGGCTGACAGATCGGCCTCTATCAGATTTGCCTCGGTCAGCGAGGCCGATGAGAGGTTACTGTTGGTCAGGTTGGCGCCGCTCAAATCCGCACCGGTCAAATCCGCGCCCACCAGCTTGGCCCCGCGCAAACGGGCGCCGGACAATTTCGCATTGGTCAGGCTCACGTGGCTCAAATCCCGGCCCTCTAGATTGACCTCGCTTAAATTTTCGTCGGAAAGATCGGCCCGCACGCCGTCGCTGTCACCTTGCAGCCAGCGGTGATGGGCGGTCAAGGTGCGAAGGAGGCGCCGGTTACGCTCGGCATTACGTTGGCGTTGTTCTGCCTCGACAATATTTTTTTCGATGATCCGGGTATCGGTCGGCAGTTGCGTGAGGCCTAGAATAACGCGCAGCTGGCGCTGTGCGTGTTTTATATCAAAGGCTTCCAGCTCGCCCGTGGTCAGGCTGCCGCCTGGATGGAAACGCACTTCATAGAGATAGTCGATCAGTTGCGGCTTGTTCTGTTCGTTCGTCTCGGCTTCGGCCGCACGCAGCGCCGCCAGTTCCGCTTCCAGCTCCTGTGGAGGGGCATAATTACTGTTATGGCCAATACCAGGTTGCCATTCGGCCACAGTGTCGTCGGTTTTCCTGCGTACTATCGCCATCAAGGGTGCCTCCATTCACATGCCGGATCCACAGCCTCCCCCGAGGGCGACCGAGACATGCATCACCAATTGGCTGAAAAGACTAGTTTGACATCCTTAACAAAGGCTTATCCTGCCCCAAAACCAGGCAGTTATGCACGGATACGCTCGCTTCTTGGATCATAAAGTGGACGAAGCGAGGCCACCGCCCTGACCTGTTCGCAGGCCACTTCGATGGTATAGCTGCCCGCGTTGACAAAGGCCGCGTCAACCACGCCGCCGGCCGGGTCATGGATGTACCCCAAGCCGATCGCAGCGCCCAGACCATGGCCATAACTGCCCGAACGCAGATACCCGACGATAACGCCGTCACGCCAGATCGGTTCGTTGTGGTACAGCAGCTTTTCCGGATCGGCCAATTTAAACTGCACCAAGCGTTGGCGCGGGCCAGCTTCACGCTGGCGCAACAGCGCCTCGCGCCCGATAAAACCATCCGGCTTGTCCCAGGCGACGGCGAAACTCAATCCGGCCTCGATCGGGGTATCTTCATCGGTAATATCGTGCCCCCAATGGCGATAGGCTTTCTCCATGCGTAGGGAGTCCAAGGCATGATAGCCGGCATGACATAGGCCGAACGCCGCCCCCGCCGCGACGATTTCATCATAGACCCCCTGGGCAAGTTCAGCCGGAATATAAAGCTCCCAACCTAGTTCCCCAACATAGGTCAGGCGAGTGGCGCGCACGGTGGCGTAGGCGATGTCGATTTCGCGGGAGGTACCGAACGGAAAGGCAGCATTGCCCAGGTCCGCATCCGTGATCGATGCCAATAGCTCTCTGGATTTCGGCCCCATGATGGACAACACCGCCTGGGCCGACGTGATATCGGTCAAATACGCATGAGCATCGGCTGGAATATGCGCCTTCAACCAATGAAAATCGCGCATTTGCGAGGTGCCGGAGGTAACGAGCAGGAATTCTTCCGCTCCCGTCCGGGTTACCGTCAGATCCGCCTCGATACCGCCTCGTTCGTTGAGCCACTGGGTATAGACCGTACGGTCGACAGGCACATCAACTTGGTTGGCACAGACCTGGTTCAGCACAGCCAGGGCATCCCGGCCCGCCAATTGAAACTTGGCAAAGGAAGACTGTTCGAACAGCGCCACGCCTTCACGCACAGCTTTGTGTTCGGCGGCCCAGTTTTCAAACCAGTTCTGCCGGCCATAACTGTATTCGTATTCAGGCGCGGTAACGCCGGGCGCATACCAATTTGCCCGCTCCCACCCCGCCGCTTCGCCAAAACAGGCGCCGGCCTGGGCCAGACGGTCATGCAGGGGCGATTTTCGCACGCCCCTGGCGGTGCGGTATTGATAGAACGGCCAATGCGGGGCATAGAGCAGACCAAGGCATTCACTGACGCGTTCGCGCAGATAACGGGCGTTACTTTGATGCGGCAGGGTACGGCGGATATCCACGTCCCACAGATCCAGCGGTGCATGGCCATCGCGGATCCATTCCGCCATCACCTTGCCCACGCCGCCCGCCGACTGGATCCCGATGGAGTTGAAGCCGCAAGCGACGAACAATCCCTTGGTCTCGGGCACCTCGCCCAGGTGATAACGGTTATCGGGCGTAAAGCTTTCCGGACCGCAGAACCAGGTTCGGATACCCGTATGTTCCAAGGCCGGCATGCGGGCCATGGCCCGCTCCAACACCGGCATAAAATGATCCATGTCGTTGGGCAATTCATCAAAGCAGAAATCTTCGGGTATGCCAGCCATGCCCCAGGGCTTGGCCTCGGGCTCGAACGCGCCCAGCAGGATCTTGCCCGCGTCCTCTTTGTAGTAGGCGTAATTATCCGGGTCGCGCAGTACCGGCAGGCCCGGATGCACGCCCTCGATGGGTTCGGTCACCACGTAGAAATGCTCGCAGGCATGGAGGGGCACCAAGGCCTTGGTCATGGCGCCCACGTCCCTGCCCCACATGCCCGTGCAGTTGACCACGATATCGGCTTTGACCTCACTGTCATCAACAGCGATGCCGGCAACCTTGCCTTGATCGACCAAAATATTCGTAACCTTGGTGTTTTCCAGCACCGTCGCACCGCCCGCCCGCGCGCCCTTGGCCAGGGCCTGGGTCAAATCCGTCGGGTTGATCTGGCCGTCTTTCGGCAGGAACACACCGCCCACCACATCGTCCACGTTTAACAACGGATACATCCGGCGAATATCGTCCTGATCGATCTCGTCCACCGCCAGGCCGAACACCCGCGCCATCGAAGCGCCCCGGCGTAATTCCTCCAACCGCTCATTGGTGGTGGCCAACGAAATGGAGCCGTTCTGCTTGAAGCCCGTGGCCTGTCCCGTCTCGGCCTCCAACCCGGCATAAAGCTCGGTCGAATACTTTGCTAATTGGGTCAGGTTCTGTGTTGCCCGCAATTGTCCCACCAAACCCGCGGCATGCCAGGTGGTGCCCGATGACAGCTGTTTACGTTCCAGCAACAGAACATCCGTGATGCCGAGTCTGACCAGATGATAGGCGATGGAACAACCGACGACACCGCCGCCGACAATGACGACGGAAGCATGGCTGGGCAGAGACTTGGACATGACGGGCTCCATACAAATATTAACTGTTCGCAACCCTACCGGATTGCCGACGCCTGAGCCATAATGACATCAGGGAAAACAAGATTGAATTTGGGGAACAGCCAATGGCGTATGATTTGGTGGTGCGGAACGGCACCGTGATCGATGGTTCAGGCATGCCGCGTTACCGGGCCGACGTAGGCGTCAAGGACGGACGCATCGCCCATATCGGACGCATCCCAAACGGCGGCGGCGAAAGCATCGATGCCGAGGGGCATATCGTCAGCCCCGGCTTTGTCGACGGCCATACGCATATGGATGCACAGATATTCTGGGACCCGCTGGGCAGTTGCTCCTGCTATCACGGCGTCACCTCGGTGGTGATGGGCAATTGCGGCTTTACCCTTGCACCGTGCCGGGAAACTGAAATCGACTATGTCTTCCGCAATCTGGAGCGGGCCGAGGATATTTCGCGCGAGGCCATGAAGGCGGGCATTGAATGGCGCTGGGAAACCTTCCCCGAATATCTCGACGTGCTGGACGGCCTCCCCAAGGGCATCAATTATGCCGGCTACATTGGTCATTCCGCCTTGCGCACCTACGTCATGGGCGAACGGGCCTTTGCCGAAGCCGCAACGAATGATGAACTGGCCAAAATGGCCCACGAGGTTCAGGAGGCCGTGCGCGCCGGCGCCATTGGTTTCTCCTCCTCCCGCAGCCCCAATCATGAAACGTCGGACTATCGCCCCGTTGCCTCCCGCGCCGCTGACTGGAACGAGCTGGCCACCATGGTCCGCGCCATGGGCGGGCTGAATGCCGGCATCCTGGAATTGGCGGGCGAACCCACCGGCGCCAATTACAAACGCGCGGAGCCCTATTTCAATGGCCTGAAAGATCTGTCGGTGGAAACCGGCCGTCCCATTACGTTCGGGATGTTCTCCACCCGGGAGAAACCACAAGCCTGGCGGCCCTGGTTCGATGTCATCAACCAGGCGGCGGCGGAAGGCGGCCGCCTGTTCGTGCAGGTTCACAGCCGGGAGCTTAGCGTGCTGCTATCGTTCGAGACCGCGACGCCGTTCGATAATTTCGACGTCTGGCGCGAGATCCGCGCCCTGCCCTTGGAGCAGCAAAAGGCCGCCTTCCGCGATCCCGCCACCAAGGCCAAATTGATCGAGGCCGCAAATCGTCCGCCCCAGGGTCCCAAGGCCATCGGTACCGAGGCACGGCCGCCGGAATGGGATTGGCTGTTCCTGATGAACAGTGTGGAAGGTCCCAATCCATCGATGACCGAAGTGGCTCGGCAACGGGGTGTCTCGGAGGTGGAGGCGATGATCGATATCGCCCTGGAACGTGATTTCAAGGTCTTTTTCCGCCAACCCATCGCCAACGAAGACCAGGATCAAGCCCTGGAGATGATGCAGCATCCCCGTTCCGTGGTGACGTTCTCGGATTCCGGCGCGCACGTTTCCCAGATCATGGATAGTTCGCTACAGACCCATATCTTTAGCCACTGGGTGCGCGAAAAGCAGGCCTTTACCCTGGAGGAAGCGGTGCGCCTGGTGACATATGACACGGCGACCCATTGGGGTTTCCACGACCGTGGCCTGATCCGCGAAGGCATGGCGGCCGATCTGGTGGTGTTCGATCCCGATACCATTGGTGGCCGCATGCCCGAGGTGGTGACCGACCTACCCGCCGCCGCCCGGCGTCTGAAACAGACCGCCAACGGCATCCATGCAACCGTGGTCAATGGAGAGATTCTGTTGCGCGACAACCAGCCCACCGGCGCCACACCGGGCCGTCTGATACGGGGCCCGCTGGCACGACAATAAGAGGAGGCCGGTTCATCCCCGATCACCCTGGCGCGCTGAAGCACTATCCGCGCTACCTTGCCATCTGTTCCGATGCAGTTATGCTTATTGCAATCCACAGGTGCGGCTGAGAAAGGTGAACATCGCATGGAACATGTCCTGTATATGCAGCGAATTCGCGACTACTACCTAAGCCAAGGCTACGAGAAACCATATGTATGGGCGCACTATGAAGACGTGCCGTTCACGCCGCTCAAAAAACCATTGTCTGAATCCACGGTCACGCTGTTTTCGACCTCCGACGTATCGGTGCGGCGGGAAGATGACGACGCGCTATCGGCGGCTGAGACCACGGTTGGCGAGGTTTATTCGCTACCATGGGACACACCGCTGGAATCACTCTATAGCCGTCAGGAAAGTTTTGACCGCTACGCAACCTCGCTTGATGACATTGATTCATACCTGCCGCTAACCCGTATGCGGGAATTCGCCGAGGCGGGGCGCATCGGCGCCGTGACACGGAATTTTCACAACATCAACCGTGGCTACAGTCAGAAGCTGATGATCGAGACATCAGCCCCGGCAGCCTTGGCGAAGTGCCGAGAGGAAGGCGCCGACGTCGCCGTCCTGACACCTGTCTGACCCGTCTGCCACCAGACCGTGAGTCTGGTCGCACGTCATTTGGAAGAAAACGGCATCCCAACCGTTATCATTGGAGCGGCCCGCGACATCGTCGAGCATTGCGGCGTATCGAGGTTCGTCTTCGTTGACTTCCCATTGGGCAGCCCGTGCGGTGAGCCGTTTGACAGTGACATGCAGAGCGGGATCGTCGCTCAAGCGCTGAACTTGCTGGAAACAGCCGCGGCGCCCCGAACCACCGTGACAATTCCGCACCTCTGGTCAAAAGGCGAAGACTGGAAGAAGACTGTCTTCACGCCGGATCAGCCTTTCCTATCACAAGATCAGGTGAAGAATTGGGAGGCGCGCAAGCAACGCTACCGCGATCAAAAGGAGCGGTCCTAGAACACGGTCGAATGGCGGGACAGCCCCATTTCCCCATATTCAATTCCTCTGATCCTGGTGCCATGCTAACCTGATCCCACCTGATCAAAGCCGAGGGCAGGCTACATTTCGCGATGCCCATGATGTGAAAGTACGGGTCGGATTGGCGACGGATAGTATTGAGACACTGCTCGAACGCTACGGTCCAGCGTATCGATGGATTGTCACCCTGACGGGAATGACCGCCGCCATGACGATGATTTTATCATCGACCATGGTGAATGTGGCCGTACCTTCGATCATGGGCACCTATGGCGTCGGACAAAGTCAGGCACAGTGGATGTCCACGGCCTTCCTTTCCGCGATGACAGCCAGTCAGCTGCTCGGCGCCTGGGTTACCTCCATAGTCGGACCGCGCGGCGGCTACATCGGCGCGGTAGCGCTGTTCATCGGAGGTTCCCTGCTTGGGGCCGCGGCGCCCAACATGGATATGCTGATCGCCTCGCGAACGCTACAGGGCATGGCGGCGGGCGTGGTGCAGCCTATTGCCATGGTGACCATATTTCGAGTTTTCCCCACACAGCAAAGAGGCATGGCACTGGCTGTCTACGGCATGGGCATCATGCTGGCGCCCATTATGGGGCCGGTGGTTGGTGGTATTACGATCGATGCCATGGGTTGGCGGTACTTGTTCTTTATTCCCCTGCCCATCGCCGGCCTTGCACTTATGCTTGGTAGCCTTTTCATGCCGGCCCGCGAGGCGGAAACCGAACGCCTGCCATTCGACTGGGCCGGATACGGCCTGATCGTCGGCGCCATCGTCTGCACCATGAGTGCCATTGCCGGCGGCCCACGGGACGGCTGGTTTTCCGACAAAATCATGTTTCTGGGATTGGTCGGGATAAGCCTTTTCGTCGCCTTTGTCGTGTCGCAACTACGCTCGAAAGCGCCGATACTTGATTTCTCGGTCTTCCGCCATAAACAATTCGCGGCGGCGGCGGCGCTCGGCTTTGTTTTCGGAGCCGGTAATTTCGCCTCGACCTACATCGTACCGGTGTTCGTGCAGACCGTGCAGAATTTCACCCCAACGGCCGCCGGTTTGGTCTCGGCCCCGGCCGGCCTCGTCGTCATGTTGTTCTTCCCCATTGCCGGCCGCATGGTCGATACCTTCCCGGCCTATATTCTGACAATAGTCGGCCTGCTTCTCTTTGCCCTTGGGGCCCTGTTGCTGCATCAGACCGACGTCAACACCGCTTTCGTGACTTTAGTCATCTACGTCATTGTCGGGCGCATCGGTCAAAGCATTATGTTGCCGGCAATCAACGTTTCGGCGCTGGGCGCCCTGCCGCCCGAGAAACTCAATAACGGCTCGGGCACGATCAACTTCATCCGCCTGATGGGCGGTGCCTTCGGGGTGAACCTTCTGGTCGTCTTCATGGAGGAGCGGACCGATATGCATGCCGTCGCCCTGACCGTGACCCAGACATATGACAATGCCGCCAGCCGGGAACTGCTCAACCATATCAGAGATCTACTCAGCCACGGCGGCGCACCGGAAGGGTTGCTGCGTCCGGGCTCGCTTCACTTCCTGGGCCGGGTGATCGAGGCACAGGCCAATACCCTGGGCTTCAAGGACGGCTTCATGATGATCGCCATTGTTTTCGTCTGTGCCTTGGTGCCGGCGTTGATGCTGCGCAACAAACAGAAAAAATAGCGCCTAGCAGGCTGCTAGACCTTGGGCATTACATCCTCGGCAAACCATTGCAACTGCTCCAACATGACCGTCAGCGGCGTTCCCATCGAGGACTGCACATTGACGGCTTCCAGGCCGGGGTACTTTTCCGCGCGTTCCTGTAGGAACTCCACGAAACCTTCAGGCGGCCCGCAATACCAGGCGCCACGGTCACAGGCGAATTCCAACGAGGCCAAGCCGCTATCCGCGAAACCGCCGCGCCGGCCCAGTGCGGCGAGCTGTTCGTCGTCCATGGGCCCCATGAAGCCCAAGGGCGCGAACATCTTGGCATGCTCTTCAAAGTAAGGTGTCGCCTCGGCAATGGCCTGTTCCTTGGTGGGTGCCAAATGAAAGGAAATGCCAAAGCACAGATCCGTCCCCAGGGGCGCATCGACACCGGCGCGCTGCTGGGCCTGTTGAAAGGCAATCACTGAATTATCCGCCATCAAAGCCGAACCACCGCCGATCACGCCCTTGATGCCGTGCTTGATCATGAAGTCGAGGCCGCGCTCGGTCGCGCTGACCACGGGCTGCCAGCATTCCACCGGCAGATTAAGCGGCCTTGGCACCAGGGTCAGTTCTTCCAGGTCATAGCCGCGATAGGGCACTTTCGCCGGCAGCGTGTAGTATTTGCCTTCGTGGGAGAATGCCTCGTTGTTGAAGGCCTTGAAGATGATATCGACCTGTTCCTCGAAGATCTCCCGATTGGCATCCTTGTCCAGCATGGGGCCGCCCAGGCTTTCAACCTCGCGGGTATGATAGCCCCGGCCAACGCCGAAGATCACGCGCCCCTTGGTCATATGATCCGCCATGGCGAAATCTTCCGCCAAACGCAGCGGATGCCACATGGGCGCGATGTTAAAGCCGCAGCCGATACGCAGGTTCTTGGTCAGATGCGCCAGATGCACCCCCATCAACAGCAGATTGGGAATGCATTCATAGCCCTCGCGCTGGAAATGATGCTCCGCCAACCACAGGGTGTCATAACCCAGGCCGTCCATGGTACGGGCCATGGCCTCGGTCTTCTCGAAGATCGTGGCCAGATGCTTGTCGGAATAACGCCGCTCGTTGGCGGGCGTGGCAGCCGTCCCCATATCGCCCAAATCAACATGGCCTGCGAACAGGCTTGAAAATCGTTTGATCATCAGAGGTCCCCTTCCCTGACCTCACTATACAGATTTTCTAGCTCAAACTACCCGGATAATCCTGCCAGATACTGTCCTCCAACCGCAGGTGCGAACTGGCCGGGTACGTCTCCGACCAATAGCTGGCAATCTCGGAACCGGTGGGATTCCAGACGTCGGGGAAGCCGCGCATGTAGGCAAAGAAATCCTCCAACAGCTTCAGCCGATGGGCCCAGCCTATGGCATAGGGATGCAGCGTCATATTGAAGTACCGCCCGCGTTTATACTGCGCATCAAACTCCGCCCGCCAATTGGCAAACAAGGTATCCGCATGCTCCAGCCCGGTACCTTTCGAGGGGAACAACAAAAAGAACTGATCGTCGAAATGATAGAAATACGGCAGGGTCAGAATAGCGCTGCGTTGTTCGAAATCGGCCACCCAATAGTGCGGGATATCGTCGGACAGGCCGCTGCCCATGTAGCTATAGCCGGCCTCAATCAACAATTCAGCCGTGTTGGGGCTGATCGTGCCGACCGCGAACGGATCGCTTTGCCGGGGCAAGGAATACCAGCCCTTGGGACGCTGGCCCAGCACGTCCGTCATGATCTCGGTCGCCAGATCCATGCGGGCCTTCTCGTCCTCCCGGCTTAAACCGCTAACGTCTTCATGCTTGAAGCCGTGCGGTGCGATTTCATGGCCGTTGGCGGTCAATTCCCGCAGGGTATCCTTGAGCATATTCGCCATGGCCGCCGGAACCGTAAAGGTCGCCTTGATGTCATAACGCGCCAGTGTGGCCAGCAGCTGGTTCATGCCCTCGTGCAGGCCGAACATGGCGCGGTAGTCGGAGAGGTCGGATGGGACAAGGCCATCCGGCCCCCGGGCCAGGCTTAGATCAACGTTGACCGCAACACAGCAACGGCGGCGGCCGGGCCAATTGATATCATCGTCCTTCAGGCTGACTTCGTCAGTGGCGGTGTAGTTTTGTTTCCAGGGCATCTATTGCACTCCCACCGATCCGCGCGCGGGATGATTTTCCAGGCAATGCCGGGCTATCTCCTCGCAGCTTGGGAACCAGACACCGGGCAAGGTTTTCATCCGGTTGATCAATTTATCCAGCGCCTCGATCCGCATGGCACGGCCCGAGACGAAGGGATGCAGGCAAACGTTTAGATAACCGCCCTGGCGGTACTGCTGCAGGAAGGCATCCCACCACATATCCATCACACGCTCGGGCTCGGTAATACGCTGGGCCGCATTTTCCGAGGCCAGCCAGGCGAAGGAAAAGAACATGGCGTCATCGATGGCATAGTGGAACGGTATGTTCAAAAGGCAGTTCTCACCATCCTTGTCGCGCACATAGTAGGGCCGGTGATGCGCGGTACCGTGCGAGTTATAGATATAACCCTCCTCGACCAGCAGGGATTGGCTGTGCCAGCTGCGGGTGCCCACCGGGCGTTTACCGGCGGTGGCGGTCAGGGCCTGGGTGGATTTTTGTAAATGCTCCGCTTCCAGCTGCAAATCCTTGGGCACCTGATGCTCCCACATATGATCCGCGACTTCGTGGCCATTGGCGGTGACGGCGGCGACCGCTTTTGGATAGAGCTCGCAGATCCGTCCGGGCGTGAATACCGTCGCCTTGATGTCGTGGGAATTAAACAACTCGATCAGGCGCCAGATACCGACGCGGCCACCGAATTCACCCTGCGCCAGCTGCATGGGCGGTTCCTTCAACAGGCGGCGCAACAGCATGGCGTCAAAATCGGCGGTGAAATTCACCGCCATCTTGACGCCGGGCGGATAGGCGAAGTCGTCGATGAATTCAAAGCGCGCCTCTGTTTCCCTGGCGGCGGCTTCCAGCGCCGCGATCTCTTGGGACAACTGATCAGTCATTGTCATTTCAAATTCCTCCTACAACTCGTCTCTGGGTTCATTGTAACCGTCTTCCTTCCTTCTCAAAGCCCCTATAAGCTGGTGACGGGGTAATAAAGGGGAGCATGACAATGGATCAGAACAATCCGTACGAAGCCAAACGCCGTGCCTTGCAAGAGCAATTCATGGCCGGCGACGCCGAGGCATCCTTGGGGACCGAAGGTGTGCATCACCTCGTGCTGATTTCTTCGGACCTGGAGGCCACTGTCCGCTTTTACACCCAGGCCCTGAACATGCGCCTGGTCAAGGTGGTGGAGAACCGCGACGATCCGACCTCGACGCACATCTTTCTGGACATGGGCGGCGGCAATTTATTGGCGTTTTTTGATTTTCCGGAACATGGCGACGCCCCCGTTGTGCGCGGCATCGGCGCCATGCATCACGTCGCGCTAAAAGCTTCGCCGAGCCAATACAAGGCGTTATTCGCCCGCCTGAAAGATCAGGGCATCGACTATTCCCAGCACGGCAGCGATGCAGCCGGTTCGGTCTATCTACGCGACCCCGACAATGCCTTGATCGAGGTAACCTGCCGCTAAAGGTTTAGGCGCCGTCCAGGATGGCATCAGCGATTTTTTCCGCCGTCATCAAGGTGGGAAAATTCGTATTGGCACAAGGCACCACGGGGAAGATAGAGGCATCCACAACCCGCAGCCCTTCCATGCCACGCACCCGGCCGGCATTGTTAGTGACAGCCTTGGGGTCAGCATCGGTACCCATGCGGCAGCTGCAAGACGCATGCCAGACACCAACGGCGGCCTGGCGGACGAATGTCTCCAACGCATCGTCATCCCGCATCAGCTGTTCCAGCGTGAAACCTTCCAGGATGAATTTATCCATCAGGATTTTGCGCAGAGCATCCGGGCCATCAAGCAGTTTGGCAAAAAACCCGGTGAGGAACTTGTTCTTGGTGTTGACTTCGCCCACTTGGCGCACCTTGTCGGAATAGCTGGCCGGAAACGCATTCGAGGTCGCGGCCTGCAATACCGGCAGGGCATGCAACGCCGTCATGCGGCGCACCCCATCCATCAGGCGGTCCAGGTCCCGCTGATCCGACAACAGGTTAAACTCCACCGTCGGCTCGTCGCGATAGTCAGCGGAATTAAGTTTGACCTGGCCAGTTTCGGAATAGGTCTTGTTGACGAAAATAATTTTCGAGGCGATCTGCTCCCCCACCGCATGCCAGGAAGATTTGGAGGAGACGGCGACGAACATATCGCCCTTGGGGATGCCTTCCATTTCCGAGGAATAGCGCAGCCCGACCAAAAGATGGCGGCGGGTGAAATCATTGACCCTGGCATGGGGCTTGACGAACGAGGCCACGGCGACGGATGGGTGATCCATCAGGCCCTGACCAACGCCGGGCAAATCGTGGCGTACATCAATGCCCATTTCTCCCAGCGCCATGGCCGGACCGATACCAGCGCGCAGCAAGTGGGCCGGCGAATGGATGGCGCCCGACGAGAGAACGATTTCGTTGCCGCGGAATTCCTGTTCCTGTCCCTTGACCATGGCCTTGACGCCAACACAACGATTGCCCTCGAACAGCAACTCCTTGACCCTGGTCTGCGTGGTAATCGTCAGGTTCTCGCGCTGCCGGGTGCCTGGATCGAGATAACCGATGGCGGCGGAGACCCGGCGCTCGTACGCATTCGACATGGTGATCGGGAAATAGCCGTCCTTGAACTCGCCATTTTGATCCGGCAGGTATTCGAAGCCGGCCTGGGCGAAGGCCTGCCCCGTGGCGGTTGCGTGATCATTCCACAGATCCGGCATGATGCGGCGCACGGGAATGCGGCCTTCATTGCCATGGTATGGACCGTCATAGTCCATATCGCGTTCGACCTTTTTAAAATAGGGCAGCACCGCATCCCAATTCCAACCCTTGGCGCCGCGCGCATCCCATTCATCGAAATCCGTCGGCGCACCTCGGTTGGCCAACTGACCGTTGATGGATGAGCCGCCGCCCAGTACGCGGGCTTGTTCGTATTTGCGCAGGGGCGGGCGGTCCACGTCCGGGTTGTTGTGGGAAATAACTTCCGTGGTGACCTTTAGTTCGTTCCAGATAAAACGCTTATCCAGATAGGCGGTGCCGGGGTAGCTGTCCAAGATTTCCTCGGGCACCTTGCCATGCGGCGTATCTTGTCCAGCCTCGCACAGCAGAACCTGGTTCGCACTGCGCGCCGACAGCCGGTTGGCCAGAACGGAACCGGCGGAGCCACCGCCAACAATGATGTAATCGTACTGCATCTCGCTCGCCTGCTTTTCTTGTTTTAGCCGCCGTGGCGGTCTTGTTCATCCTCAATCGCGACATAGTAGAGCACGAATTCCTGCGCCAGACTTTCAATTTCGCGCGCCGATCGGGACAAATGCGAAATTGGAATATGAACCGAGGGATAACCCTGTGCCTGACTATCAAACTTTCGCATTTGTGGTGAAATCAGATTTAAGAAGCCAACCGAGTTGCGAATATAGCTGCGCGCCTTTTCATCCAAGCGGTTCGGATCCACCGCGACCATCAATACCCGCCGTGCCAGGGTGGCGTTTGCCGCCCCCATGCCAATCACCGCCGACCAGGGCACAAGACCAAGCGGGGGGCGTTGACAGTGGATGCCGGCAGCGTCGAAAACCACCACCGGCTTGCGGTCAAAGGCCATCTGCAACAACAGGCCGGCAACGAACAGGCAGATCACGATGGCCATTATATTCGTCCAGCTCAAATCCGTCAGTGTGAACTCCGCCGCGCCATCGGTTTGCAGGATCATCCCCACGCCCAACAAACACGGTAGGATCAATATCCCGAGCTGGGTTCTTGAGGGATAAAGATTTACCGGCTCGGGCGGCGGGCCCGCCTGTGGCCCCTCGTGTCCCCCCCGGTGTGCCCCCACATCTGCCATGGACGATCCTTTTGTCTGCGCCGTGCGATGCCCAGCAAATTTACCAGGGGATCATAGCCATTCGCGCATTTCACCGCTACTCTGCCCGACAGTGAACCAATAAGGGACGAACCCCCGTGAGGACCTCATGAAGCGAATTTTGATTGTTATCGATGGTAGCGCGAATGACGCCGAGTCGCTTACCAGTGCGCGCAACCTAGCTCTATTGACCGGCGCTCAATTGACCGTTGTCCATGCCCGCATACCGCACCACACGATCATGGGCTATGGCGAAATGACCTTTGTCGGCAATGAAGGCGACCGCCCGGCCGAGGATCAGCGGCGGGCCGAGGCCGCCTTTAACGAGGTCTGCGGCGATCTGCCGGGTGGGCGTTTCCTGATATACGAGGCCAGCAGCGATACGATCATCGCCTCCCTGGGTTATGCCTATGATCTGATCCTGGTGGAACGGCTATCCAACGAGGACGGACCCGAGGCCGACCAACTAAATGCCGCACTGTTTGAAACCGGGCGTCCTGTGTTGCTCATCCCCCCCAGGGCCGAGGGCGCCTCGGTCGAAAGGAGCGCGGTCGCCTGGAATGGCACCATGCAAAATTCCAGGGCCATTAAATCGGCTCTGCCCCTGCTGCGGGCTGCCAAGGATATCGTTTTGTTGCAGGGCAGCGGTGCCGGCGCGACTGATATGGCACCGATGTTGGAATATTTCGCCGCCCATGATCTGTCTGCCAAAGTGGTGGCCTATGATTCCGAACGGCTAACCGCCAGGGCGCGCGGACGTGCCTTGATAGCGGCGGCATGCGACATAGACGCCACGCTTCTGGTCACCGGCGCCTTTGGTGAAGGCCAGCGCGGCGCGCTAACCGGGCTGGGCCGGGCCACCCGCAAGATCGTGACGGCCGCGCCATTTTCGGTTCTGCTGCAAAGTTAGGAGTTTTCAATGCTGCTCGAAAACAAGATTGTCCTGATAACCGGGGCGGGAAATGGCATTGGCGCGGGCGTGGCCCAGGCCATGGCCGAGGCCGGCGCCAATGTGGTCTGTGCCGACATCAACGCGGAGGCCGCGCAACAAGCAGCCGACAACGCAGCGCGTGCAGGCGTCGAAAGCCTGGCGCTTGCCGCCGATGTTGGCGATGTTGACGCCATCGAGGCCATGCTGGATGCGGCTATGGAGCGTTTCGGACGCTTGGATGTCATCGTCAACAACGCCGGCGTCACCCGCAAGGCTTATATCATGGACCTGACGGAAGCGGATTGGGACCGCATTCACCGGGTTAATTCCAAGGGCGTGTTCTTTTGCCTGCAAGGTGCGGCCCGGCGGATGATCGAACAGGGCGGAGGCCGGATCATCAATATGGCCTCGATCGCGGGCCGTGGTTACCAAGGCACCTCGAACGCGGCCTACGCGGCTTCCAAAGGCGCGGTCATCGCCTTGACCAAGACCGCGGCACAGCAATTGGGACGGCACGATATTACCGTCAATGCGATCTGTCCCGGCGTTACCCGTACCGCGTTGTTGGAGCAGATTTTCGCCACCCAGCAAGAAACCGACGGCATCAGCAGAGCGGATGCGGAGGCCCGCGCCGCCCGGCCGATCCCGCTGCGCCGCATCAACGAACCTGAAGATATCGCGGCCATGGCGGTCTTTCTCGCCTCGCCCGGCGCCCGCAACATTACCGGGCAAGCCTATAATGTGGACGGCGGGCTGATCACCAGCTAGCGCCATGGATGCGGTTCTGCAGTATGGCCTTGATTTTGCCGCCGGCTATTCTTTCGCCCTCAGTCTGCTGTTTTTCCTGCCCGCGATATTGGCTTTCCTGCTGTCCCATTCCCGCCGTTGGGCCATTCTTATTCTATTGTTTTCACTGGGCTGGACGGGTCTGGGCTGGTTGGTGGCGCTGATCTGGGCGCTATCGGGTCGCAGAGGGTAATTGACATTTGCCGGAACTTTGCAGACCTTAGCGTCAGGTAATAATAGGAGACGGCAATGCGCTGGTTATCGGCAATTCTTCTGTTGCTACTGTCCGCCACATTGCCCGCTGTGGCGTGGGCTGAAATCGGTCAGATCAAGCTGACCATAGGCCAGGCGTCATTGCTGCGAAACGGCAAAATAATCACCGCCAAGGTCGGCCTGCCGGTCGAGGCCGCGGACTTTATCGTCACGGGGAATGATGGCCGCATGGGGATTCTCTTCACCGATGACAGCCGCTTCGCCGCCGGTCCGAACAGCCGTATCGAATTGACCACATTTACCTTTAATCCAACCACCCGCAAGGGCGAATTTATCACCATAGTCAATCGGGGTACCCTGGCGGTGATTTCCGGCAGTATTGCGAAGTATCGCAAGGATGCCATGACAGTCCGCACGCCGTCATCGGTATTGGGCGTGCGCGGCACCAAATTCCTTGTCAAGGTAGCGCCCTAAATACAGCGTAAGGTTCCGCGTATTGCTACCACGGCGGAAAGTTTCATCACTATAAGCGGGTTTTTTTGCGACTATCCGTCTTACGGGCAACGGCGATACGACAGTTGGTGTACAACTACCCGACGACGCGGGTCAGTTTTCGGTCAGCGACCTGCCAGCCCAGGACATCCTTGATTGGCTTGCCAAATAAGTATCCCTGGCCGTAGCGCACGCCAATATCGACAAGAAAATCGGCTGAAGCCTCGGTCTCCACCATTTCGCCCACCGTATCAATGCCCAAATCGGTGCACAGGGACGCAATGGCCCGCATGAAAGCCTTACCTTTGGCCGTGGTTTGCGCTTCCTGTACGTACATACCGTCGATCTTGACACAATCAACATCCAGCGCGCGCAGATATTGGAATGCGGATGAACCGGAACCAAAATCATCAAGACAGACGGAGTGTCCCAATTTTCGCAGTGAGTTGAGAAACTTGCCGGTCGCTTCCAGATCGTGGATGGTCGAGGATTCCGTTATTTCGAACTGCAACCAGCTTCGCGGCGGCGTGAAATGACTAAGCAATTGGATCAGTTTTTCCAAGAAAATCGGCGTTTCCAATGAACGTCCGGAAAGGTTCACTGCAACGGACAATTCCCGGTCCTGTTTCTTGATGGATTCCAGGAAACGCATGACACGGCCGCACATGGCAAGATCAAAATCGGCAATGATCCCCGCGTCCTCCGCGAACCTAATGAAGTTATAGGGAGAATCGTCGGCGCCACCGCCCTGCAAACGTACCAACGCCTCAAAATGATCCACATCCCGGTTACGCAGATCCACGATAGGTTGGTAATAAACCTCGAACTCACCTTTCGCCACGGTACTTTTGAACCCGAGGATCTTGCCGCGCGTCTCGTCAAGCATCGTCTTATAGCCTTGCTGCAAGTCCTTGATGGTGAATTTGCTGCAATGCTCGGAAAATTTGTTAATGGTGTACAACAGCGCCTTGGCATCATCGAAGTCGGACATTTCGTCGCCCGCCAGATCGATAGACGCGGCATGCACCGAGATCCCTTCGCCATCGGGGTCCGCAGCTTCGGCCCGGTCACTGATCACCTGTTCCAATTCACCGATGTCAGCGGCGGGATCGTGAACAACGCTGAACATATCGTTATCAATGCGTGCCGCCGTGCCGCCGTCCATGGCGCGGGCTTGGATATAGCTATTAATTTCATACAACAAGGCTGATGCTTCGGCCTCTTCCATGCGGTCCAATACGGCGCTCAATCCTTCAAGATCCAGCATGGTCATGACCGCCGGACGGTCGCCGGTACGGGCCGATGTGATCGCTTCATGGGCAAGATTGGCGAAACGTTCCTTGTCCAGCAATTCGGGGACGCCGGTACGGGTATGCGCGCCTCTATTCAAGGATAGAAATAACCCACCGCCGTTGATGGGCAGGTATGTACCGCGAATTTCAATATCAAAAACTTCGCCGGCGTGATGCTCCAAACGCAGATGGAGGGGGCCGCAACGCCCATTCTTGATCGCCATCTCGCAACCGGTGGCGAGTATTTTTCGGTCTGCCGGTAAAATCAGTTCTTCGAAACTTCGCCCGACCAACACGTTACCATCCAGCCCGGTCAAGGCAGTGATTGCGCCCGTGGCATAGCGGATTTTTTGCTCGCTATCGAGTTCAACAAAGGCGTCGGCGGCGGAAAAGGCGAATGCGACAAAGCGGTCACGGTCGCGCCGGACATCGCCTCCTGTCGTAACAATTGCTGCCTTTTCGTTAAAATTCATAGCCCGCTCGTTACCCGTCTCCGGTCCGAAAGATGTATGTGTAGCGAATATGCCCGGTAAAGATGAAGCTCCCATTAACAGAACGTAATTAGGAAAGAGCCCTTTTTACGCGATAGAATAGCCGTGGTCCGACAGACTCAAGAGCGTATTCGAAGAAAATGCGCTCAGACTCTTAAGAAGAGAGCAATTGAACCAATTATTTACGTCGTGCCAAATAAGCTACGTTGGCTAATCCGATTAATTGAAAATTGCTCTAACCAAGACGAGCACACCTTGAGCATCCAGGCAGATCCCCCTTCGCAAGAGTCTCCGCCCCCCAGCCGCCTTTCCCGTTGGCTGGCCATTGCCGCGCGCCTGTTATGGCTGGAACTGGTTGGCGCCTACGCCCTGCTCAGTCTTTATGTGTTCATGCGCCGTCTAGGGGGTTTGGATGGGGACAATCCAGGCGCCGACTTTGTCATCTATTATGCCGCCTCCCTGCTCACTCTGGCAGGTGATCCCAGTGCCATCTTCTCCTGGCCGGAGCTGCAGCAAGCCCAAACCAGCGTAATCAGCGGCCCGGTCCATTATTTGCCATGGCTGTATCCACCGCCCCTGCTCCTCATTGCCGCCCCGCTTGCGGTCCTGCCCTATATGCCAGCGTTTTTTGTCTGGGTGCTGGGACAACTGGCTCTGCTTGCGGTGGCGGTGCGCGGCATCGGCCGGGCGCCCATGGCTATTCTGGCCGCATTCATCTTCCCCGCTACCGTCACCAACATGCTGGCCGGCCAGAACGGCGCCCTGAGCGCCGCCATATTGGGCGGTGGCCTAGCTATCCTACAGCGCCATCCCATTGCCGCCGGCCTGGTATTTGGCCTGCTGGTCTATAAGCCGCATTTGGCCATCGTACTGCCCTTTGCCTTGCTGGCCATGGGCGCCTGGCGGACAATTGCCGCCGCGCTGGCCAGTGCCGCCGGCATCTCGGTTTTGAGCATGGTCGTTTTTGGCACCAAGCCATGGGCCGCGTTTCTGGCCACTATAGGCGCCGGCACCAAGGTATTGGAGTACGGCAGCGCCCATTGGTCAAAAATGGCAACTGTGTTCGCCGCTCTTCGCCTGGCGGGCGCCGAGGTGTCTGTCGCGTATGCCGGCCAAGCCATTTTCACATTTTTGGCCATTGCGGCGGTGGTGTTTCTCTGGCGCCGTGGCGCCTCCCTCCCCTTGCGCGCCTCGGCTCTGATATTCGCCACCTTCCTGGCCACGCCCTATGCCTTTTTCTATGACCTAGTCGTGCTGATATTCGCCATTCTGTGGCTTGGCCGTACACCGGCCGATATTACGGTGGCTGCCGGCGGCCGCGCATTGCTGGCTTTGCTATGGCTTGCCCCGGTCGCCCTGTGGCTGTTGGCCCGTTACAGCCAGATCGCCCTGTGGCCTCTGTTGTTGGCGGTATGTCTGCTCTGGGTGCTTCTAAAAGCGCGGCAGGAGAGGTAGTCTCAGCACTAACCGATAATCGAACCAATTGTTTCAGTATGGAGACGCCGACACATGGATATTCGCGGCTTGATGCGGCGGGCAGTCAATTTCAATAGCGAGCGCGAGGCGATTGTTCATGGCGAACGGCGCCTGACTTTCGCACAGTCCTGGCAGCGCGGTCTGCGGCTGGCCAATGCCTTGCTCGGGATGGGGCTCAAACCAGGCGACCGGGTCGGATCGCTGGAGGATAACGGCATCGCGGCAGTGGACTTTTTCCTTGCCGCCACCATCGCCAATTTAGTTCGCGTGCCCCTTTATCCGCGCAACAGTGCGGAAACCCACGGCCATATGCTGGGCCATACGGTCTGCCGCGCCGTCATCGCCGCGAGTGAATATGTCAGCGAACTGGATGGATTATTGGAGGCATTGCCGAAGCTGGAGAAAATCATCTGCCGGGATGACGGCTATGAAAACTGGCTGGCCGGGTTTCCCGACGATGACCCGGATGTACCGGTCGCGCCGGACGATTATTTTATTGTTCGCCATACCGGCGGCACCACCGGACTGCCCAAGGGCGTGGCCTATACCCACCGCGCCTGGCTGGCGGCGGGGCGGGATTGGACGTTTTTGTTTCCGCCTATAGAGCCTGGTGACAAATGCCTGCATATCGCGCCGATTAGCCATGGTTCGGGCTATTTATTCGTGCCCATGTGGCTTAGTGGCGCTTGCAACGTCCTGCTTGATCATTTTGACGCCGGCGCCGCCCTTGCCTGCATCGAAGCCGAACCGATCCAATACCTCTTTGTCGTACCAGCCATGCTGAACCTGATGAACCGGGATCCAAAAGCCCGCAGCCGGGATTTTTCCAAGTTGAAATGCATGCAGGTCGGCGCCGCCCCCATTGCCGATGACACCGCCCTGACGGCGCGGGAGATTTTCGGCGACACCCTATGGCAGGGCTATGGCCAGACCGAGGCCGTGCCCGTTACCATGATGGGACCGCGGCAATGGTTCGCCGAGATCGAGGGTTCGGAGCCGTTGCGCTCCTGCGGCCTGGTTTTGCCCTTCGCGGATGTGGAGATCTGGGACGAAAACAACAAACCCCTGGCCCAAGGCGAAGAGGGCGAGATTGCCCTGCGCTGCGATGGCCAGATGGCCGGTTTTTGGGACGACCCCGAGGCCACGGCGGAACGCATGGTCGATGGCTGGGTTCTGACCGGCGACATCGGCATGATTGACCGTAACGGCTATCTCTATCTATTGGACCGGGCCGGCGACATGATCGTCTCGGGCGGCTACAACATCTATCCGGCGGAACTGGAAAACGTCCTTTGCGACCATGGCGATATCGTCGAGGCAGCGGTATTCGCGGTGCCTGACGAGCGTTGGGGCGAGAGCCCCATGGCGGTCTGTATGGTCAGCGAGAATAGCGCCGTCACGGCGGAGGAATTAATTGCGTTCTGTGCCGAACGGCTAGGCTCGTACAAACGGCCTAAGGCAGTACTGCTGACCAGCGAACCGCTGCCCAAAAGCGCGGTCGGAAAGATTCAACGCAAAGTTCTGCGCGAACCCTACTGGGAAGGACATGAGCGGCGGATTTCAGGCAATTAGGCACTGAATCAAAGGGCCGACCGCCAAGGTTTCCCTTGATACGGCCGGCCCGTTGATGCCACGAACGCGGAGTATTTAGATCTCGTCCGGTCTTTTGAAAATTCAGGTTAGGTCAATAAATGCCACATATATGCCAAACCACCGACCGAGATAAACCAGCCCGTCGCAACCAGGAAGAAAGCGGGCTGTGAATGTTTTACGAGCGCTGCTTGTTGATCCGCCGCTGAACTTGCCATTTTTACTGATCCTTAAAATCTGCAATCGACCATCCGACTGACGGCTCATGTGCTCGAAACGTCTGTCAATCCATTATGCATGATCCGTGCCAACCGAAAGGCGATCAGCGAATGGCGGTTAATTGCCATTTTTGCGGCAGGCAGCCTCCCTGCCCGTCCCGAATTGAAACAAAACAGAATCCCAAACCGTGCCAATTCGGGAACCAGACGTTCCCCGGCAAGGATTTGGTAATATTTGCTAATCAGTTTGTAAGAATTGCCAAGATATGCTGCCCGGGTTCGAGGCACCAAGGATTAGCTGAACAAGATCAACAGCATGACCGTGATAGCGAAAATGAACGACCAGCCCACAGCCTTGGTGCCACCGCACCTACGGATAGATCAACGCCGTGGGCAACTTTATGGTTGGTTTGTCTCCTGCCATCTGGTGGTTGGATTGTTGGCCCTTGGTTTGGCCGGCTGGGTGTATCAGGCCGCGACACAAATAACGCCGGCCTATTGGCTGTTCCTGGCCCTGACCACATCCCTCATATTGCAACCGGTGCTGTTCCGCTTAACCGGCGCCTATAACCTGTTATCGACCATTTCCATCGTGATCGTGAACGCAATGATCCTGGTGGCGGCTTATAATTACGGCGGCTATTTGTCCCCGGTCTTGCCGGTATCCATTGCAATTCCATTGTTTTGTCTATTTTTCCTGCCGACCCTGGGCCAGGTCGTAGGACTGGCTGCCCTGGCTATATGCTACGGTGCGCTCATCGTCCTGTACGTGGACGGCCATGCCTTTCCGCAATATTTACCGCCCGAAAAGCTTTCAGGCCTGTTTCTGGCCGGGATCATAGTTGCCACCGTGCTGGTCACGGTCATGGCGCGGGGCTATCTGGACCTGTATGCCCTGTCACGGGATAGGTTACGCCGTGAGGTGGAGCGCCATCGTGATACCGCCGATAGCCTGGTTGAGGCACGCAATCTGGCCGAACAGACGACCAAGTCAAAAGGGCAAAGCATTGCCGCCGTTTGCGACGAAATTCGCATGCCCCTCAATGCCATTATCGGCTTTGCACAGATCATCAGCCGGGAACTGATGGGAAAAGTGTCCGATGACCGCTATCGTTCCTGCGCTTCGGATATAGAGAGCAGCGGCCGCCATCTATTGGGTGTTGTCGATGAAGTTCTCGATCTGGTGCGGCTGGAAACCGGCGATCTGGAATTGATCGATGATGATTTTGAAATGTCGGCCATGGTTTCCAGATGCAGCGAAACCGTCGCCAGCCTGGCCCAGGCCCGCAATGTCTCGATAGAATGCGATCTACCCAACGGCGGCATGATGGTCCGGGTAGATCAGGGTCGTATGCGCCAGGTCATAGTCGCGTTGCTTTCAAATTGCACCACCCTGGTCGGCGGCGGCGGACGGGTTAAGGTCCAGCTTTCCAAGACCGCCGCGAACGAGGCCATGTTGTTGATCCGTGCCACCGGCTCGACCGTATCGCCGGAACGCATGGCATTGGCGCTGGAGCCTTATGACGACGTCCCGTCCGATCATGCCAGCGAACGGCTGGGCATTGGTTATGGCTTGCCTATCGCCCGCCGCCTGGTGGAATTGCATGGCGGCAAGCTGGAAGTTGGCGGCCCGAAGCCGGATGAAGCGCATATAATTCTAACCCTGCCCGCCGAGCGGCTACGGCACGGCTAAAATAGAGCACCCGCGCCGAAAATTCTGCACCCCTTTATTTCCTCGGCTATGATCGCGTTCGGTTATAGGGAATACGCATGAAAAAAACCGCCCTCGCAGCGCTTTTCGCGACCACCGTTGCCTTAACACCATGGCAGGCCGCCAATGGCGCCGAAGCCGGCGATTTCCTGTCTGGCCAAAGGCTCTATTCGCTGGGTGATTATATCGGGGCCCACAATATCTGGCATGATCTGGCGCAACAGGGCGATGCCAGGGCACAATACAGCATGGCGATCCTTTATTTGCGTGGCCGTGGGGTTCCAGAAAACAAAGATAAAGCTATGGAATGGGCAAGTAGGGCCGCTGAACAAGGCTACAAACCGGGCCGGAAATTGCTGCAAAAATTACAAAAGCCCGGCCCCAAGGCGCGAACCACTGCCAAGCCAACGCAGCGCAAGGCCCGAAGCCAGATGACTGAATTGGAACGCATGGAAGCCTCGGTTGAGGATTTGCTGTTGCAGGTCGGCGGCAAGATCGGCAAGGACGGGCACCTGGAATACGGCGATTTGCACGCGGTGCGGCTGGACGACGCCGTTCAGGTAACGATCCCCGATATCACCATCCACGGCAGCGATGGCGGCTTGTTTGAAATCGGTACAGTGCGCGCCCATGTCCGCCATGCCGATGAACGCTTTGATGACATCTCCCTGACCCTGCCGGGCCAAATGCGGTTTCGTCGGCCAAATGGAACCGAGGGGCATATAACCATCGCCAAGCACCTGGCGAAGCTGCGCTGGGACCGGCAATTGGAGACCAGCACCGATTTTGAATTCCGCCTTGGCGATGTACAGATGCAAACCGCCGACGGCGGCAAGACGGGCCGCATGGGCGAGATTTTGCTGCAATCAAAGGTGTTGGAGGACGGCGGTCTATGGACCGGACCCATGCAGTTCGCCGTAAGCCAGGTAAAAATCAGCAACGGCAAGGCATCGGCCCTGGAGTTGGACAGCGCCACGATCGTGCTGGATCTGCGTGGTCTGGATATCCCCGCCTATAACGATAGTCTGGGCCAGGACGGATCGAATAATAATGGCATGCCGCCATTAAAACGGATATTGACCTTGGCCAGCGGCATCGGATTACACACCCGTATCCAGGGCCTGGCCATAAGGCATCCCAAACAGGGTAATTTTCGGCTGGATAAGGCGGACTATGGTCTGGATCTGGCCAGTCAGGACGGCAATCTGCTGAACCTTACACTGACCGCCAACCATCACGGTTTAAGCGGCACAGGTAGTGCGGCACCGGAAGCCATGGTGCCGGGCGAACTGGATATCGTCCTGGCCCTGGAAAACCTGCCCAGCGAGACCGTTGTCAACGTGGGCGCCGCGGCGGCAATCGAAGTGGCCTTGCTGGGGCAGATAAGCTCCGGCCTACAGGTATTTCAGCGCCTGCGGGAGGAATTGAGCGCCGCGGCAACAAGAGTGCACCTGAAGCAGGCAAAAATCTCGGCCAGGGATTACGACATCGGCATGGACTTGACCCTACGGGCGGATCGGGTGGCCAAGGCGGGCATGGTCGGCGATGGCGAGTTGCGCGTCAAAGGCCTGGACAAACTGCTTACATCAACTGGCGGGCGGAACATCCCGCCCCTGGCGGCTTTGGTCAAAAATGGCAAGCGTCTGAAAGGACGTATGGGGCATCTGTTCGTGCTTGCGGTGCGCCCCGATGGTTTCTTGAGCGTAAACGGAAATCCCGTGCTATCCCTGGCGCCTTTCGATGAAAAAAACGAAGCAATAGATAAGCAATAGCCCGCAATGGAACATCTCTCCCGTGATATCGCCACCTTGTTGGGCCTGGCCGCAATGTTCGGCTATCTCAACCACCGTTTCCTGCGCCTGCCCCGCACCATTGGCCTGGTTCTGATCGCCATGACGGCCTCGCTGGGCGCCTTGGCCATTGATGCCGCCGTACCTGGCTGGGGTGTTGGTCCGGGCCTGCGCGCCGCCTTGATCGAGATTGATTTCACCGCCGCCCTGATGCACGGCATGCTGGGTTTTCTGCTGTTCGCGGGTGCCCTGCATGTGGATCTGGCACAACTGGCCAAGCGGCGTTGGCCCATCGCCGCCATGGCGACGGGCGGCTTGCTGCTTTCCACCGCGCTGATCGGCGGCGGTATTTGGCTGGCCTTTGATCTGGTCGACCTCGGACTGCCCTTGATCTATTGCCTGCTGTTCGGCGCGCTTATTTCACCCACCGATCCGGTCGCGGTGCTGGGCATCTTGAAGACCGCCAAAGTACCTGCCAGCCTGGAGGCCAAAATTGCCGGCGAAAGTCTGTTCAATGATGGCGTCGGCGTCGTGGTCTTTGTCATCCTGTTGGCCATGGCGACATCTGACGGCGATGGCGCCTCGATGGATGTGTTGGCAATAGCGACCTTGTTCCTGCGCGAAGCGGTAGGCGGCGCGGTTCTGGGCCTGGCGGCGGGCGCCATTGCCTTTTGGGCCCTGCGCTCCATTGATGAGTATAACCTGGAGGTCATCATCACCCTGGCCCTGGTCACCGTCACCTACGAAGTGGCGCACCTGCTGCATACCTCTGGCCCCATCGCTGTTGTGGTGGCGGGGCTGTTGATCGGCAACCACGGCACCCGCCTGGCCATGAGCGAGACCACGCGCAGCCATCTGACCAATTTCTGGACCTTGATTGATGAGATCCTGAATGCAGTGCTGTTCCTGCTAATCGGGCTGGAGGTCGTGGTGATCTCCACCGTGCCGGGCCTGATGTGGGTGGCCTTGATCGCCATTCCCCTGGTACTGGGTGCGCGTTTCGTTGCCGTGGCCATTCCCATAGGTCTGCTGGGCCTGTGGCGCGATTTCACCAAGGGCGCAATTCCAGTGTTGACCTGGGGCGGTTTGCGCGGCGGCATCTCGGTCGCATTAGCGCTGTCACTACCGGCGGGTACGGAAAAAGACGCCATCGTCACGGTCTGCTACGCGGTGGTGGTATTTTCCATTCTGGTACAGGGCCTGACCATTGGCCGTCTGGTCGCCTGGGTGGTGCCCGAACAGGAGGGGGAGTCAAAGACCCATGAGTGATCCGGACCGCAAGGTCGATGTCATCGAAAAAACCACGGTGTTTCAAGGTTATTACCGGGTGGACTCCTATCGCCTGCGCCATAGCTTGTATCGGGGCGGCATGGGTGCCGAGATCAGCCGCGAAGTGTTGGAACGCGGTCACGCCGTTCTGGTTCTACCCTATGACCCGGTGCGCGACGAAGTCGTCCTGATCGAGCAATTCCGCATTGGGCCGTTCGCACGCGGTGATCAACCTTGGAGCCTGGAGGTGGTCGCCGGCATCATCGAAGATGGCGAGGAACTGGAAGACGTGGTGCGCCGGGAAGCGATGGAGGAAGCAGGCATCGAGTTAAGCCATATCACCCATGCCTTGGACTGCTACGCCTCTCCCGGCGCCGTAACGGAACAAATTTCCATCTACTGCGCCCGCACGGACGCATCCTTGGCCGGCGGCATTCATGGCGTAGAGGCCGAGGGTGAGGATATCAAAGTGATCGTTATGCCGTTCGGTGAAGTTATGAAGGCCCTGGACGATGGCCGGATTAATGCCGGGCCCGCGATCATTGCCGTCCAATGGCTGGCCCTGCACCGCGACGAAATCCGCCTGCGTTGGCTGGATTAATTACACATCAAAATAATGTTATTAAATTAGATTTACTTGTCCTGCCTGGGCATAAAGCATAATCTGCGGCTAAATCATATTGGCAAGTCGTGGAGTAGGTCATGGATATACGGCAAGGATTTATCGAGAGCATCGGCAATACGCCATTGATCCGCCTGAAAAAGGCTTCGGATATGACGGGATGCGAGATTCTGGGCAAGGCGGAATTCCTCAACCCGGGCGGCTCGGTCAAGGACCGGGCGGCCTTGGCAATCGTAAGCGCGGCGGAGGCCAGGGGCGATCTGCGGCCCGGCGGCATTATCGTTGAAGGCACCGCCGGCAATACCGGGATCGGCCTGGCCCTGGTTGCCAATGCGCGGGGCTATAGAACGGTCATCGTTATCCCCGAGACCCAGACCCAGGAAAAGAAAGACATGTTGCGCATGTGCGGCGCCGATTTGCGCGAAGTGCCGGCCTTGCCGTACCGCGACGATAACAACTACATCAAATATTCCGGGCGCCTGGCCGATGAAATTGCCGCGAACCATGCCGAAGGCGCGATCTGGGCCAACCAGTTCGACAATGTGGACAACCGCCAGGGCCATTATGATACCACGGGCCCCGAGATCTGGCGCCAAACAGATGGCAAGGTCGACGGTTTTATCTGTGCCGTGGGCTCTGGCGGCTCGCTCGCCGGCATCGCGCAATATCTGAGGGAGCAAAACCCCGCCATCACCATCGGCTTGGCCGACCCACCCGGCGCCGCGTTGTACAACTACTATGCCAACGGCGAGCTGAAGGCCGAGGGCTCCTCGATCACCGAAGGCATCGGCCAGGGCCGCATTACCGCCAACCTGGAAGGCTTGGCCGTTGATGCGCCGTTTCAGATACCGGACGAGGATTCTCTGCAAATCGCCTTTGACCTGATTATCGAGGAAGGCCTGGTGCTGGGCTCCTCCAGCGGGGTAAATGTGGCCGGCGCAATCCGCCTGGCGCAACAAATGGGACCGGGGCATACAATTGTGACCTTGCTTTGTGATGGCGCCCAGCGTTATCAAAGCAAGATGTTCAACGTGCCTTTCCTGCAAGAGAAAGGCCTGCCCGTACCGAGCTGGATGGCCGGGACCGGGTAACAACGCCAAAGAGGCCCGAATGACCGAATTGCTGTTCCGCGACGACCCCTACACCAAAGACTGCGAGGCCACCGTGACAGCCGTGAATGACCGCGGCGGCATTGAATTGGACCGTACGGTATTTTATCCCACGGGCGGCGGTCAGCCGGGCGATACCGGCGTCCTGCGCCTAGCAGACGGCAGCGAAATCACCGTCGCGACCACGGTTAAGGGCGAGGGTCCGGATGCTGTCATTCATGTCGCGGCCGAGGGCCAGGACCTGCCCACGGTTGGCACGTCGGTCACCGCCGCTATTGATTGGGATGTGCGCCACCGCCTGATGCGCATTCATACCTGTCTGCATCTACTGTCATCGGTCGTGGAATATCCGGTCACGGGCGGTCAGATCAGCGACGGCAAGGGCCGCCTGGACTTCGACATGCCCGAAATGACGGTGGAGAAAGAGGCCATTACCGCGCGGTTGAACGAACTGATCGAACAGGGCCACCCGGTCTCCGTTGGCTGGATCAGCGATGATGAACTGGCCGCCCAGCCGGATCTGGTCAAGACCATGTCCGTGAAGCCGCCCATGGGCCAGGGCCGGGTCCGCTTGATTGATGTTGATGGTTGCGACCTGCAGCCCTGCGGCGGCACCCATGTCGCCAACACCTCTGAAATCGGCGAGGTCAGGGTTCGTAAAATTGAGAAAAAGGGTCGACAGAACCGACGCATATCAATCGAATTTTCTGAATAACATCAAATTACTATATCTTTGTATTGAGGTTTAAGATGAGCACTCCATCAACCGTTTCAACCGCCTGGCTGGCGGACAATCTCGACAATGTTAAAATTCTCGATGGCTCCTTCTATTTGCCGGCGGAAAACCGTGACGCGGATGCGGAATACGCGGCAGCCCATATTCCCGGCGCCCAGCGCTTTAATATCGATCTGGTCTGCGCCCCCGACAGCGGCCTGCCGCACATGTTTCCCGAAGCGAAAGCGTTCGCCGATGCGGTCGGCGCCATGGGCATCGGCAATGACGACATGGTTGTCACCTACGATGGCGGCAAGCTGACGGGTGCCTGCCGGGTTTGGTGGATGTTCCGTGCCTTTGGCCATACGAAGGTCGCGGTTTTGGATGGCGATTGTACAAAATGGCGGGCCGAGGGCCGGGCCATGGAAGACACGGTTGCAGCGGCCGCGCCCACCAGTTTTTGCGCCGACTACCAGCCCGAGATGGTGCGTTCGGTGGAACAGATGTTGAGCATGATCGATCAGGGTAGCGACCGCCAGATCATTGATGCCCGCGGGGCCGGACGCTTCGATGGCACCGCCGCCGAACCGCGGGCGGGGCTGCGTTCCGGTCATATGCCGGGCGCCTTCAATCTGCCCTATGACAAGTTGGTGAACACTGATGGAACCTTGAAATCGGCCGATCAGATGCGGACGCTTTTCACCGAGGCGGGGGTAAATTTGGACCGCCCCGTGGTAACCTCTTGCGGCTCGGGCGTCTCGGCGGCGGTCTTGCTGTTGGGTCTGGACGCCCTCGGCCACGAAAATAGCACCCTCTACGATGGCAGTTGGTCCGAATGGGGCAGCCGTACGGACACGCCTATCGTGACCTGAGGATAGAGTTGATGGAATTGCGTAATTATCGGGACGCCGACGAGGACGCGTTGGCTGATCTGTGGCAGCGCTGCGATCTGATGCGAAATCCCCTGAACGATGCCCATAAGGACATCGCCTTCTGCCTCTCCGGCGGGCACGGCGAAATTCTGATCCTCGAGGATGAGGGCGAAATCGTGGCCTCGGCCATGCTTGGCCAGGACGGACATCGCGGCTGGATCTACTATGTGGCGGTAGATCCCGCGCGTCAGGGCCAGGACCTGGGCCGGCGTATCATGGCGGCGGCCGAGGCGCGGCTACAAGCAAGCGGCGTGCCCAAGGTGCAGTTGCTGGTCCGGGGCAGCAATACCCAAGTGGTCGGCTTTTATCAACGCCTGGGCTATATGATGGACCCCGCCAACCTCATGAGCCGGCGTCTGGACGGCAATCCCTTGCCCATTGGTCATCAAATGAATGATGAACCGGTCATCGTCACGTATCTGGAAATGCTGGAACGAGGCTCCCTGCCCCACATCGTGCCCAAAACGCGCAATCATGCCCTGATCGGCGCCCACGATATCACGGTCGGTTTTTACCGCTACCTCTATGATGCCGTGGGCCGGCCCTGGTACTGGACCGACCGCAAGAAGCTATCGGACGCGGAACTGGCCACGATCATTCAGGATGAGGCGGTGGAGACCTATGTCTTGTATGTGGGCGGCGTGCCGGCCGGGTTTTATGAACTGGATTTCCGCACCATGCCGACTGCGGAATTGGCCTATTTCGGCATCATGCCGGAATTCATTGGTATGGGCCTGGGTCCCTATTTGCTGGGCCAGGCCCTGGATATGTTGTGGCACAAGGAACCGGCGCGCGTACTGGTCAACACCTGCACCCTGGACCACCCCAAGGCCCTGCCCCTATATCAGCGCTTTGGTTTCCGACCCTATGACCAGCAAAAAGTACCCGCCCCGTGGCAGGACGTGAATAACGTGCTGGATTTCGCCTAACCCATCTAGTGCGACAGGATCTGGCTCAGGAATAGTTGCGTGCGGTCGGATTTGGGATTGTTGAAGAATTCTTCCGGCTCGTTCTGCTCGACGATCTCGCCCTGATCCATGAAAATCACCCGGTTGGCGACCTTGCGTGCGAAACCCATTTCGTGGGTCACGCAAATCATGGTCATGCCTTCCTCGGCGAGATGGATCATCACTTCCAGCACTTCCTTGATCATTTCGGGATCAAGGGCCGAAGTAGGTTCGTCAAACAGCATGATCCGCGGGTTCATGCATAACGACCGCGCAATGGCCACACGCTGCTGTTGCCCACCCGACAGCTGACCCGGGAATTTATCGGCCTGTTCGGGAATACGTACGGTTTCCAGGAACCGCATGCCGATCTCTTCCGCCTCCGACTTGGGCATTTTGCGCACCCAGATCGGCGCTAGCGTACAGTTTTCCAGCACGGTCAAATGAGGGAACAGATTGAAATGCTGGAATACCATGCCGACTTCGCGGCGCACGGTATCGATGTTTTTTAGATCGTTGGTCAGTTCCACGTTATCAACCAGGATCTGTCCCTGCTGATGCTCTTCCAGGCGGTTAATACAGCGGATCAGGGTCGATTTTCCGGAACCCGACGGGCCGCAGACGACAATCCTCTCACCCTGATTGACGGTCAGATTGATGTCCTTGAGAACGTGGAATGAACCATACCATTTATGCATGCCGGTAATCTGAATGGCGACCTCGTCCGAGATCTTCATTCTTGATTGATCAACATCGATTTCCGTGGCGCTATCGCTCATGAGTAGTCTCTCTTTCCCTGGCCTATCAATGGCACTTTAGTGGCCAGTGTGGAGTTTGCGTTCGAGGTACATGGAATACCGCGACATGGAGAAGCAGAAGATAAAGAAGACGAAGCCGCAGAAGAAATAGCCTTCCTTGGAAAGGCCGATCCACTGGGCATCGGTGACCGCCAGTTGCACCATGGTCAGCAGATCATTCAAGCCGACGATTTGTACCAACGTGGTGTCCTTGAAGATGCCGATAAACAGCGACACGATCGCCGGGATCATGATGCGCAGGGCCTGCGGCAGGATAATCAAACGCATCATCTTCCAATAGCCCAGGCCCAGGGCATTGGCGGCTTCATATTGACCTGTTGGCAAGGCCGCCAGCCCGCCTCGGACCACCTCGGCCGTATAAGCCGCGATGAAGATCGTGACCCCGATCAAAACACGCAGCAACTGGTCAAAACTGGTGCCCGGCGGCAGGAACAACGGCAGCACCACCAGCGCCATGAACAGAATGGTAATCATCGGGACCGAGCGGAAAAACTCGATCACAATGATACAGAACCAACGAATAATCGGCATCTGGCTACGCCTGCCCAGGGCCAGGGCGACTCCCAGCGGCAGGGCGCCCGTTATCGCCACGGACGATATGATGATCGTCAGAACCAGACCACCCCATTTGGAATTGTCCACATGCGGCATTCCCATAACACCGCCCGAGAACATGAAGAAGGCGATGACCGGGAACGGGATCAGCAGGAACATCGCAACCCGGCCGCGATGGGGCAATCCATCCGTCAGCATATAGATGATCATCAATAGGCCGATGCCGATCACAACGGTGGGACGCCAGCGTTCCGATTTGGGATAGAAGCCATAGATGAATTGATCGAACCGGACGCCGACGAAGACCCAACAAGCCCCCTCTATGACCACGTCTTTTTCAACCACGACCTTGGCGTATTCACGGCCCTTTCCCCGGACCACGCCTTCCACCATGCGCCGTTCCCAGCGTACGTTGGGAACCACGCCTTCGGGGACGACAATTCGGTCGGCGGAGGTTGTCACCTCCATGGTGCTGCCGTCGGGCATGGTGGCCTGGGTGACAACCTGATCGCGGACAATCTGTACATTCGGTTTACAGGCCTTGCGGCTGTCACCGACGAAATGGGCATCCAGCAGGGCCCAGTTGACAACAGGCGGAATAACGAAATAAAGCCCGATCAAGGCTAACACGGTCATGGCGCCATTGAACCAGTCCGGCAGCAAATTGCCCCGCACCCAGCCTATGATGCCTACCGTGATGGCGGGCGGGGGTAAATCCGGCTTCGGTGTGAAGACCGCCTGGGTTTCGCCAAAATCTGTCTGGCTCATGACGTCACCTCCCCACCAACGCAACACGTGCGTTGTACCAATTCATGACGCCGGAAATACTCAACGAGATGATGCAGTAGGTGCCCATTACCATGGCGATGCATTCCAGGGCCTGTCCCGATTGGTTCAAAACGGTCCCGGCCCAGACCTGGGTCATTTCCGGATAGCCAATCGCGGGCGCCAGCGACGAATTTTTCACCAGGTTCAAATACTGGGATATCAGCGGCGGGATAATAATCCGCATGGCCTGGGGAATAATCACCAGACGCAATGTGGTGCCAGGCTTGATGCCAAGGGCGTGCGCGGCTTCGGTCTGGCCGTGCGAGACGGCCTGAATACCAGCGCGGACGATTTCGCCAATGAAAGCGGCGGTATAGATGGTCAAGGCGAGCAGCAAGGCCAGGAATTCGGGAATGATCACCGAGCCGCCCTTGAAGCCAAAGCCCTGCAGGCGCGGCAGGCTCCATGTCCAAGGCAGCCCCGTTACCAGGGCAGCAATAATGGGCAGGCCGAAAATCAGGCCCAGACCGGCCCAAACGGTGGGAAAGCCCTGCCCGGTCGCATCGCGCCGGCGCTTGACCCAACCGCGTAGGATAAAGGTCGCGACAATACCAACCAGGAAAGCGATCGGCACGGCCATGAAGCCGGGTTCAGCTTTCAGGGCGGGATAAAAGATGCCGCGGTTGTTAACGAATACATTGTCAAAAATAATGATCGAGCTGCGCTGTTGCGGCATTAATTGCAGCACGCCGATGTACCAGAACAGGATCTGCAACAGCAGCGGAATATTGCGGAAGGTTTCCAGATACACGGCGGCGATGCGCGAAATCAGGTAATTCTTCGACAGGCGCATGACGCCCAGGGTAAAGCCAACGATGGTGGCCAAAATGATACCCACGAAAGAGACAAACAATGTGTTCAGGACGCCAAGGATAAACACCGTCCGATAGGGCGAAGCCTCGGTATATTCGATCAGCGAAAACGGCACCCCGAATCCGGCCGGATGATTAAGAAAACCAAACCCGCTGGCGATCCCTCGTTGTTCGAGATTATCCAGCGTATTCATGGTCAACCAGGCGAAAAACATCACCACGGCGCCGGCCATTATGACTTGATATACAATCGCGCGAATGCGCGCGTCATAAAGGAACGAAGCCTTCCCGGGTTTCACCCCACCTTCGGCTACGGCCATCACACCCCCCGTTGCCTAATAATTGCACAGCTTTAGAACTCGATACCTGCCTGGATGGTTTACCTTAAACGGTTTGCTTTTCCATCAAGCATATCTGTTCAGACATATAAAAGCCGCCTGACGAGGCGCGCCCAACCCACTTTGGGCCGGACGCGCCATCATCTAGACGGTTGTCAAAGCTTTGATCATGAAACCTTGACCAAAACAGTGATCAAGCCAGCGATCAACGGAAAGGCGGTGAGTACAGGATACCGCCCTTGTTCCAGGCCGCATTCACACCGCGGGTCAGACCGATTGGCGTGTTCGGGCCAATATTCCGCTCGTATGTCTCGGAATAGTTGCCGACCTGCTTGATGATGTTCAAGGCCCAGTCGTTGGGCAGGCCCAGACGCGCGCCATACTCACCTTCCATGCCAAGCAAACGCTTCACTTCAGGATCGTTGGTGGAGCCCTTCATGCCATCTACGTTAGCTGATGTCAGACCTTTTTCCTCGGCAATGATCAAGACATTCAAAGTCCAGCGGACAACATCGCCCCACTGGTTGTCGCCATGACGGACCAACGGACCCAGGGGCTCTTTCGAGATCACCTCAGGCAGGACCACGTGGGCATCCGGGTTTGGCATCTGACTGCGCTGCGCCGCCAGACCGGAACGGTCAGTGGTGTAGGCATCACAACGGCCAGCAATGTAACCAGCGCGGATTTCATCGGATTTTTCGAAAACCACCGGCACATATTTCATGTTGTTGGCGCGGAAGTAATCGCCCAGGTTCAATTCCGTGGTGGAGCCGGTCGCGACGCAAACCGTGGCGCCGTCGAGTTCCAGTGCGGATTTAACACCGAGATCCTTACGAACCATAAAGCCCTGGCCGTCATAGAAGTTGACGCCAGCAAACTCAAAGCCAAGCTTCACGTCCCGGTCAAAGGTCCAGGTCGTGTTCCGGGCCAGCATGTCCACTTCGCCGGACTGCAAGGTCGGGAAACGGCTTTTGCCCGTGGTCGGCACGAACTTGACCTTCATGGAATCGCCAAGGACACCAGCGGCAACGGCGCGGCAGATATCCACGTCGAAACCAGCCCATTCGCCCTTGTCATTGGGCGCGGCAAAGCCAGCCAGGCCCGTAGTGACGCCGCAAATCAATTCTCCACGTTTCTTGATATCATCCACCATGCCGGCATAAGCCGCCGTGGCGAACATCGCCGCACCGACACCTAGTGTCAGAATTGCTGTATTTTTCATTGATTGATCTTCCCTGTTATCAATGTTGTTACGAACACTCTCTTACGGAGTTTGAAACAAAAACCCCGATTTCTGTTTCATGCCACGCATACCTGTTTTGCCAAATAATGCGCAAGCGTAACGAGACGGTAACAAACAATCCGGCATGCGACAACTAGATAGAATAACCGCCGCGACAAAAAAATTGGCGCCGCAAAGACCGGGATGCCATTATGCCGCTCAACATCATCCGGGCTCCCAGCCCTCCTCCGCATATGATTGAGAATTGTACCCATGAAAGACGAAACGAAATTAGTCACGGCTGGCCGCGACCCGGAGAACAACCTCGGCATTGTCAATCCGCCTGTCTACCACGCATCCACTGTCCTTTATCCAACCGTGGCCGCTCTTGACGCCTCAAGAGCCCGCCGCGAAAAGGGAGAGCGGGGCGTCTATTATGGCCGCGCTGGAACCCCGACCACATTCTCGTTGGAAGACATGGTTTGCGCCGTCGAAGGCGGGCACCGCTGCATGGTCTACCCATCCGGCCTGGCCGCCATCGTCGCCTCATTGATGTCCTTCGTCGAAGCCGGCGATCACATTTTGATGGTCGACAGCGTCTACGGCCCGACGCGGCGCTTTTGCAATACTCTGGCCAAGCGGATCAATGTCGACAGCACTTTTTATGATCCCGCCATTGGCGCCGGCATCGCCGAGCTGATCCAGGACAATACCAAGGTCGTCTACGTGGAGGCGCCCGGTTCACAGACCTTTGTGATGCAAGACATCCCGGCCATTGCCGAAGCGGCGCACGCCAGGGGTTGCACCGTATTGATGGACAACACCTGGGCCTCGCCATTGTATTGCAAGCCGTTCACCCTGGGCGTGGATGTCTCGATCCAGGCCGGCACCAAATATATCGTCGGCCATTCGGACGTGATGATCGGCACTGCTTGTGCCAATGAAGCGTCATGGCCTGAGTTGGAAGTCACCTCTCGCATGCTGGGACACACCGCCGGCCCGGACGATGTCTATCTGGCCCAACGCGGCATGCGGACGCTATCGGTGCGCCTGAAACAACATTGGGAGAACGGCCTGAAGGTCGCTGAATGGCTCAAAGGGCAGGATGTTGTCGAATGCGTCATGCACCCTGCCCTGCCCGACGATCCCGGCCACGAATTGTGGAAGCGCGATTTCCTGGGCGCCTCCGGCCTGTTCGGCACCACGTTAAAGCCCTGTCCGCGGGCCGCCCTGGGTGCCCTGATTGATGATCTGGAATTGTTCGGCATGGGCGCTTCTTGGGGCGGTTATGAAAGTCTTGTTCTGCCCCAGGATCCCAACGCCAGCCGCTCGGTCACACCTTGGCCATATGAAGGTCCGTGTCTGCGGTTCCACATTGGTCTGGAAGATCCCGACGACCTGATCGCTGATCTGGATGCGGGCTTCAAACGCCTGAACGCGGCATTGTAAGGGGATAGGTCACCGTGAGATCGCGCATTTTCGGCTGTCTTTGCGCGATCGCCTTGGTGCTGACATCCAGTCCCGGACGGTCGGAGTCCATCGACATTTTGGCCGCCGCCTCCACGACCGAGGCGGTAACCGCCCTGGCAGCGGCCTTAAATCGGGACCATGGCCTGAGCCTGCGCCCGACCTTCGCCGCCTCGTCCGCCCTGGCCAAGCATATCGCCGCCGGCGCACCGGCGCATTTATTTCTGTCCGCCGATGTTGCCTGGATGGCGTATCTGGAGGAACGCGGTCTGATCGCACGGCATGGCCGGATAAATCTGCTGGGCAACCGCCTGGTCGTGTTGCGCCGGGATGACGATACCAATGATCTCGATAATCTGCATGATCTGCCAAGCGCATTGGCAGCCGAACATCTGATCATGGGTGATCCGGAGCATGTGCCGGCAGGACGCTATGGCCGCCAGGCTTTGCGGCATCTGAACCTTTGGTCCCAACTTGCTAAGCGCGCGGTCTATGGCGCCTCGGTGCGCAATGCCTTGGCGTTACTGGTTCGCGGCCAGGGACGCTTTGCCATTGCCTATGCCAGTGATGGCCGGGTCTATGACAATCTGCGTCAAGCGGCGGCCTTCCCAAAAGGCAGTCATGCCCCGATAACATATCCTTTGGCACTGATGCGGAAGAACGACGGCCCCCTCGCCCGTAAGGTCTTTCGTTACCTCCAAGGCGACGTAGCGAAAACAATCTTTGAACAATATGGCTTTACCTTCCTGCCCAAGCCCCGTTAAGAGCTTATGAATGCTAAGTCCGCTTGAAATCGAGGCACTGTCTCTGTCGCTGAAAGTCGCGCTGTGGGCCGTGGCTTGCAGCCTGGTGCCGGGCATCGCGGTGGCTTGGCTTTTGGCGCGGCGGGAGTTTCCGGGCAAGGCCTTGCTGGATGGCGTGGTGCACCTGCCGCTGGTACTGCCGCCTGTTGCCTTGGGCTATGTATTGCTGGTGCTGTTCGGGCGGACGGGTCCGTTGGGGAGCTGGCTGCATGATTGGTTCGGCATCAATCTGGTATTCTCCTGGCGCGGCGCGGCACTGGCCGCCGCCGTCATGGCCTTCCCCCTGCTGGTGCGCGCCGTGCGCCTGTCCATGGAGGCGGTGGACCGCCACCTGGAGACCGCCGCGCAAACCCTGGGCGCCAAGCCAGGCAGGGTCTTCCTGACCATTACCCTGCCCTTGACGACACCGGGTATATTGACCGGCGTGTTGCTGTCATTCATCCGCTGCCTGGGTGAATTCGGCGCCACCATAACTTTCGCGGCCAATGTACCCGGCGAAACCCGCACCCTGCCCCTCGCACTTTACACCGCCCTGCAAATTCCGGGTGGCGAGGCCGCTGCCACCCGCCTGGCATTAATCTCCGTCGCCCTGGCCATCATTGCCCTGGTGGCCTCACAATATCTGGCCAAGCAGGTATCCAAGCGGATCGGGTTATCGTGATGCTGGATATTAGTTTGCAGACCAGAATTGGCGATTTCGAAATCAAGGCAGCCTTTCAGGCCGAGGCCGGGATCACCGCCCTGTTTGGTCCATCAGGGGCGGGGAAGACATCCCTGGTCAATATGCTGGCCGGCCTGGAGCGCCCGGCGCGGGGACGCATTGTGGTATGGGACCAAGTACTGTTCGACAGCGAACAGGGTATCGATCTATCGCCGGAGCAACGGCGACTGGGCTATGTCTTTCAGGAAAGCCGTCTGTTCCCGCACATGACCGTGGCCGGCAATCTATCCTATGGCCGGGCGCTGGTGCCCAAGGGCGTGGCGCTGGTCGACTATGACGCGGTGGTGGATTTGCTGGCGTTACGGCCTCTACTGGTGCGCCGGCCCAAGACCCTGTCGGGTGGAGAGCGCCAACGGGTCGCCATTGGCCGGGCCATTCTGGCCGCCCCGCGGTTGTTGTTGATGGACGAACCCCTGGCCAACCTCGATGCACCGCGCCGAGCCGAGATATTGCCGTTCATCGAAAAGCTGCGCCGCGAATTCGATATTTCCATTGTCTATGTCTCGCACAATATGGATGAAATCGTGCGTCTGGCGGATCAGTTGATCGTCATGGCGGACGGCGCCATTGCCGCCCAGGGGCCGGTCGATGAAATCACCGCCCGGCTTGACCTGCGTCACCTGACAGGCCGCTGGGATGCGGGCGCGGTGTTGAGCACGACGGTGGCGGAACAGGATGATGTGGACAAACTGACCCGGCTATCCTTCCAGGGTGGTGATTTGTGGCTGCCGCAGCTGGACCTCGGCCTAGGCAGCCCGCTGCGTATCCGCGTGCACGCCCGCGACGTCAGCCTGGCTCTGGCGCCCCCCGAACAGGTCAGTGTCTTGAACGTCTTTACCGGTGAAGTGATAGAGGTAGGCGCGGACGACGGCCCGCAGGTTGATGTCTTGATTGATATCGGCACTCCATTGTGGGCTCGCATCACCAAACGCTCGCAACGGGAGCTGAACATCATGCCGGGCCGTAAGGTGCATGCCATGATCAAGGCCATGGCCGTGGATCGCAGCGGCCTGAGCTAACTCAGCCGTCTGCAAATAGACATCACATGATCGTCGGAATGACCATGCAGCGGCCATCATATGTGGTTATGCATATCGCCTAGAGGGCGCATGGCCATGGCATTGCAAGTGTTCAGGGACAATGCCATGGAATTAAAATATTTACGCGACGCCTAGGTCGAGTCAGCAAAGCGCAACACCAAAGAGACGCGCAAGACGATGCTGGATCTTGCCGGCAATTTCGCAAACGCCGTCATGGGTATCGTCGTGTTTAGCGGAGCGTTAGTTTTTTTCCGGCCCGGCAATCTTTGGCCGCTCGGCAACGCCGTCCGGCACCTGAACGGTGCGGGACGATTGATTGTCGTAAATGAAGGCCGGAACCGCCCCGATGATCAGCGCAATGACAATCAGGCCGGGCCAATGAAATTCAGCCAGGCCGCAAAGTCTGCGCCGACGCAGGCATTTCACCGCATACACTACCGCCACAACGGCCAGGACCGCTAGCAGCCAAACTACCAGGAACGTAATCATTGCCGGCACGCTAGCAGATACCGCCCTATAAATCGATGCCGTCGAGAAATTCGGAACGCTGTTTGGCCGCCGTCATCAGAAATGACAGATCACTGCCGCCCAATACGAAACGGGCACCCATTTTGATATATCTTTCCATCAGGCCGCTATAGATGCCGCCCATGCCCGGATGTTTGCCGTTATTGCGGCAGGCCGAGATCATGGTGTCATAGGCCGCCACGACATCATCGTGATCATACTGGCCGGGAATGCCCATTTCGGCACAGAGATCGTTGGTGCCGATCAACAGCACATCAACGCCGTCGACCGCGGCAATCGCGTCCGCGTTGGCAATGGCGGTGGGGCTTTCCAACATCACGGTCACCAGCAGATTATCGTTGATCACCTTGGCCGCTTCCGCCATGGGCAGGGCGTCATATTCCAGGATTGCGGCGCCGCCCGCGAGCGAGCGGTGACCAATGGGCGGGTAACGGCATTGATCAACCACGCGGCGGGCTTCCTCCACCGTATCCACATGGGGCACCACGATGCCCTGGGCACCGGCGTCCAGGGGCCGGCTGGCATGATGATGATGATGGGACGATGCACGGACAATTGGCGTACAACCCGCATCCAGCCCCGCCACGGTGATATCCGCCACGGTCTCAAGCGACAAAGGGCTATGTTCCATGTCGATGAACAGCCAATCAAAACCACACACCTTGGCCACCTTGGCGATTTCCACACCGCGGGCCAGGCGCACACCCATGCCCATGGCGACCTCGCCCGCCGCCAGCTTCTCCTTGGCAATATTCCTAATGACAGCCATGATTTTCTTCCTCGTTAAACCGTTTCCACAAATCGTTCCCGGCAGGTACGGATGACCTCGTCGCCCGGACGCTTCCACCAATTCTGGGCGGAAAAAATTTCAACCTCGATCAGGCCATCATAGCCTGTTGCATCGACCCAGTCGCGAATTTGGCGAATATCGATGACCCCGTCACCCATCATACCGCGATCCAGCAGCAAATCGGTGGTCGGCACCAGCCAGTCGCAAACGTGAAAGGCCAGAACCCGCGCGCCGGCCCGCCTGATCTGTGCCTGCAAGTCCGGATCCCACCACAGATGATAGACATCAACCGCCACGCCCAGATCGATACCGGGGCGGTCACCCAGCTGGTCACATAAATCCAATGCCTGGCCAAGGGTATTGATGGCGCAGCGGTCGGCGGCATACATGGGATGCAATGGTTCAATCGCCAGCGGAACACCGGCGGCGCGGGCATGGGGCAGTATGGCGCCCAATCCGTCACGGATCATCTCCCGCGTACCAGCCAGATCTTTCGAACCCTCCAGCATACCGCCGCAGACCAGCACCAGACAAGCGGCGCCCAGGGCCGCTGCCTCGTCGATAGCTACCAAATTATCGTCGATATTGGCCTGACGCGTGGCCGCATCGGCGCCCGGAAACATACCGCCACGGCACAGCCCGGACACTTGCAGGCCGCGATCGGCAATCATGCGGACCGCTTCGTCCAGGCCGCATTCGGCCAGTTTGTCCCGCCAGATGGAGATCCCCGCGACGTCAGCCGCTGAATAGGCCGCAATCGCCTGGGCCAGGCTGTGTTGGGCCTGGGTTGTGGCCTGGTTGATGGACAGGCGCGCCAGATCAGCCATCAGGCATCTCGCGCATCACCGAGACATCCGGCTCCGCGCCATAGGCGAAGCCAATTTTATCCAGAGAACCGATGGCGATCTGCCCATCCTTGATGCTCAGCCGCGTCACACCGCCATCACCTTGATGATACATATCCGGATGTGCCGCCAGGAACGCCGCCTGTTCCGCCGCCGGCACGCCGTTCATGCCGTTGACATAATGGTGACCATTGCGTTCCACGTGGGTAATGCCCAACAGATTGACCAGGGCCAGATCCTGTTGCACCGACAGGCCGGCCTGCGTCGTCAGATCCTCCGCCGACATGAAATAGCCCTCCCCCCAATGGGCACAGCGGGCAGCATTCAGGATCGATTTATAGAGCCCCTTGCAGGTCTTGGAGGAAACCCCGCGATAGCCCAGCTCCCGCCCCCTGGAGAAAGCGCCCAGAAATGCATCCGACTCGTCGAGAATGACCGGCTTGCGGGCGCTCAACGCCGAGACGTCCACATCCAACGCCACGGCGCGGGAGATCGGCTGCTCCACGAACAGGATGGATTTGTTGAAACGCATCAACCGCTCGTCGCCTTCAATGGCATCCATCAGGGCAGTGACGCCGGCGACATCGTGGTATTGCTCGTTACCGTCCAGCGAGATGATGTAGTCGCCCGGGCTTTCATCCAGCACGGCGGCGATATCGCGCAGGCGGTTCACATCCTCGTCCAGATCGCCACACACCTTGATCTTAAAATAACGGTGGCCGTACGTCGCAATGACATCCACCAAAGTCTCGGGCAAGCCATCGCCCACGGGTTCCGGGTTCTCGCGGATCGGATCAACCATGCCGACCGTGTGCCGGGCATGAATGTGAGCGGCGGGCTTCAGGCCGGCCAGGAACGGTGCCATCTCGAATTCATCGCTTTCGATGCCCGGCAAGTTGCCTTGAACCGCCTGATAAAACGAGACTTCGTGCAAGCGGCAGAGCGCATCCAGGATGGCGCGGTCCAGTACCGCCGGGCCGTAACAGGCCACCAACGAACCATCGCCGCGCGCGCCACAAATGCGGATCTGTTCATCGTAGTTCGAGCGAAACAGATCAAATGCCGTTGCTGCGGCCGCCGCGCGATACAGCGTTGCGGCAGTACGCAGGGCATGGCGCAACTGATCGAAATTATCTTCGTTGCTGAGTTCGAGATTCTTGTCGAACCATTTCGGCGCCAGCATTTCCGCCGACTGCCCCCAACCCTCCCGGCCATCGGCCAGTTGAATGCGTACGCGGGCAAAGACTTGCGGGCTTTCCCGCAGGGTGGTGACGCCAAAGCGGAAGGGCATGCGCAGGGTCACGTCCCGTTCGAACAATTGCACTTCCAGGACCGAAAGGTTGATGGGATCAGACACGCAAGGCCTCCTCGTGGAAAAACTGTCCTGATTGTACATTGCCGGCAATCAAGTGACAGCGGTCAAGTTTCACAGCGCTATTCTTTTTTCCTGCTTGGCGGAACGATGAATGGCATCCATCACCCTGGCCATGCCGACGCCGCATTCCTCGACCCCCGCCAAAACCGGCGCCTTGCCGTCAACGGCATCCAGGAAGGCGGCGAATTCGCCGGCCACGACTTCGAATGGCTCCACAATCGCCTCATGGGGCAGCTCCACACCACGGTTATTGGGCCGCCACAAGCCGTCAATCAACTCATGGCGAACCCTGTGCAGACGCAATTCCGAGGTCTGATAGTCGATCTCCGCCGCGCCTTCGCTGCCCGCGACAACGAATTCCTTGGTCTGGGTCGAACCGGGCACGATATTGTCATTCCAGCGTCCGGGCTGGATACAGCCGACCTCGATATTGGCGATCGCACCGGATGGATAAAACAGACGGATCAAGGCCAGATCGTCATAACCCCGGCCGAAATGGTCACGGGTTACCGCATCCACCGCCACTGGCAGGCCACTCATCATCCAGTTCGCCTGATCAATAAAATGCACCGCGTCATTGCCGACCACGCCGCTGTCGCCACGGGCCCGTTTAAAGCCATGAAATCTGGCCGAGACATAGCGCAGCTCACCCAAAGCGCCGCTATCGACCTCCCGCTTCACGCGCTGGGCCAAGGGATGCGCGCGGAAGTAAAAGCCAACCTGGACGGTCTGATCGCCGCATAGCGCCGCCAAGCCCTCTGCTTCCGCCAGGGTCGCCGTCATGGGTTTCTCGATGAACAGATGCTTGCCCGCCTTCAAAAGCGGTTCGCAGACCTCGAAATGACGGTCCGTGGGCGCCAGCACGACCACGAGGTCAGCCTGCTCCAAGAATGCCGCCACCTCCCCGCCAACCCTGTCAGCGGGCAGGCCCAGATCACGGCAGCGTTGCCTCGCACCATCACCTGGATCGACCACATGCAATCCATCCGCCAAACCCAGCGCGCGCCAGGCCGCCAGATGGGTCGGACCGAAATTGCCGAAACCAATTTGTAGAATGTTGCGGGCCAATGACACCATATCAACGCCTACCTCTATCCCTCAACCCCGTGCATGGCCAGGGCGGTTTGCATACGGGCCGTGGCTAGATCCGGGTCACGTAATAGACCGGCGGCATCGGCCAGACGGAACAGCTCGGCCAGGTGTGCGAGCGAGCGGGCGCTTTGCTGGCCGCCGACCATGACGAAATGATCCTGATGGCCGTTCAGCCAGGCCATGAAGACCACGCCGGTCTTATAAAACCGCGTCGATGCCTTGAAGATATGCCTTGAGAGAGGCACCGTGGGAGCCAGGATATCGTGGAAGGTCTGCTCGTCTCCAGCGGCGAAGGCATCCAGGGCGGCGGAGGCCGCCGGTGCGATGGCATCGAAAATGCCCAGCAGAGCATCGCTATAGCCGACTTCATCGCCGGCGATCAGTTCGGCGTAATTAAAATCGTCGCCGGTGTACATACGCACGCCTGCGGGCAGACGCCGGCGCATGGTTATTTCCTTGTCCTTGTCCAGCAATGAGATCTTGATGCCATCGATCTTGGCCGCGTTGGCCGCCAGCACATCCAGGCAGACATCCATGGCCGCCATGTGATCACCGTGGCCCCAATAGCCGGCCAGAGCGGGATCGAACATCTCCCCCAACCAGTGGATCAGCACGGGTTCCTGTACCTGGCCCAGGATACGATCGTAGACCTTGGCATAGTCGTCCGGCGATTTGGCGCAGGCGGCCAGCGCCCGGCTGGCCATCAGAATGATGCGCCCGCCCTGCCCTTCCACATAGGCCACCTGCTCCTCATAGGCACGGATGACATCGTCCAGGCTTAGATCCGCTGACGGCTCCAGATGATCGGTACCGGCACCGCAAGCGATCCGCGCGCCGGGAATATCGCGGGCGGCTTCCAGACTGCGGCGGATTAGCTCCTGAGAGGCGGCCCAATCAAGGCCCATGCCCCGTTGCGCGGTATCCATGGCCTCTGCCACGCCCAGACCCAGATCGTAAAGGCCCAAACGGTAATTGATCGTGGCGTCCCAATCGATCGCCGCATCGACCCAGGGGTCGGCCTCGGAACGCGGGTCGGCGACAACGTGGGCGGCGGAATAAGCGATGCGGTTGAAGGGCCGGTTGGCGCGGGCGGGAAAATCTTTCGGCGTCGAGGTGGTGAAGGGCGCGAGGCCGCCATCCGTGGTGGGTAGGTTCAGGGTCGGCATACGCTATGCCTCCAGATCCGGCAGATCGATCCAGCGCCGCTCGGCCCAGCTTTGCAGGCCCGCCTCGGCCAATTGCACGCCCTTGGCGCCTTCCAGCAGGTCCCATTTGAAATCACATTCGCCGTTCAGGTGGCGGATGAACAATTCCCACTCCGCCTTGAAGGCATTCTCGTAATGCACCGTATCGGGAACCTCTTCCCAGCCATCCTTGTAATCAATGGCCGGCGGGATATCCGGGTTCCAGATCGGCATGGGGGTATTGACCCTGCTCTGGGTGCGGCAACGGCGCAAACCCGCCACGGCGGAGCCATGGGTGCCGTCCACATGCAAGGTCAGCAAATCATCCCGGCGCACGCGGGTGGTCCAGGACGAATTGAACTGCACGACAATGTCGCCGTCCAGCTGAAACGTGGCATAGGCCGCATCGTCCGTGTCGGGCTTGTAAGCTTCGTTGTTTTCGTCCCAACGGGTGGGGATGTGTGTTGCGCCCAGGCAGCTGACCGAGCGCACGGCGCCAAACGTATTGTCCAGCAGATAGCGCCAATGGCACAGCATATCCAGGATGATGCCGCCGCCCTCGTCCTTGCGGTAATTCCAGGACGGCCGTTGCGCGGGTTGCAGATCGCCTTCGAAGACCCAATAGCCGAACTCGCCCCGGACCGAGAGGATGCGGCCAAAGAAACCAGAATCGATCAGGTATTTCAGTTTTTGGATACCGGGCAGGAACAGCTTGTCCTGCACCACGCCGTGTTTGATGCCAGCGGCCTTGGCCTTTTGATAGACCCCATAGGCATCTGCCAGGCTATCGGCGGTGGGTTTCTCGCAATAGATATCCTTGCCTGCCTCAATCGCCTTGCTCAGCAGACCGGCGCGGGCCTGGGTCGTGGCGGCATCAAAAAACAGCGTGTCTTCGTGATTGGCGATGGCCGCATCCAGATCGTTGGTCCAACGGCTCAACCCATGTTCCCGCGCCAGGGCACCGACACGGCCCGCATCACGGCCAACCAGAATGGGATCAGGCATCACGCGGGTGCCATCAGCCAGCTCCAGACCACCGGCCTCCATAATCTCCAGGATCGAGCGAATCAAATGCTGGTTCTTACCCATGCGCCCGGTGACGCCGTTCATGATGATGCCGAGGCGTTTCTCGCTCATGCTTATTCCATTCCTAAAAGTTTGTAGATCCGGCGGGTGTAGTCGCCGAATGCTTCCGTTGTTTTCAGATCCAGGCCGCGCGGATGCGGCAGATCGACCAGAAAATTATCGGCCATCTTGGCAGGTCCGGCGGTCAGAACCACCACCCGGCTACCCAGAAAGACCGCTTCCTGGATGCCATGGGTAACGAAAACGATGGTCTTGCCGCTTTCCCCCCAGATGCGCAGCAATTCCAGGTTCATCTTTTCCCGGGTCAGGGCATCAAGAGCCCCAAAGGGTTCGTCCATCAGAATGAGTTTCGGATCATGCACCAGGGCCCGGGCAATGGCGGCACGCTGCTGCATGCCGCCCGATAGCTCGTAGGGGTAGCTTTGTTCGAAACCGGACAGGCCGACCATTTCCAGCAAATGACCGGCGCGCTCCCGCGCTTCACCCTTGGGAATTCCCAAAATTTCCGCGGGCAGCAGCACATTGTCGATGACCCGGCGCCATTTCAGCAATAATGGTTGTTGAAATACCATGCCGATATCCTTGGCCGGATCGAAACTATCCGCCTGACTGCCGATGCGCACCGTGCCTTCTTCGTGGGAATGCAGCCCGGCCAGAATTTTCAACACCGTGGTCTTGCCACAACCGGACGGCCCGACCATGGCGACCAATTCACCGGCCTGGACATCGAATGTCACATCTGAAACGGCAAGGAAATCCTCCCTGCGACCGCGATAGACCTTGCGCACGCCTTCCAGGCTAATAAACGAAGACCGAGCCATCTATTCCATCCGGGCGTCAGAAACCACCAACAGGCGCTCCAACAGCAATACTATGGCATACAGCATGACACCGACGGCGGTGATCATCAGCACCGCCATGAACATACCCGCCGTGTCCAGGGTGACCTGGACCTGCATCATCAGATAGCCAAGGCCCTCTTCCGAGGCGATGAACTCGCCCACGATGGCGCCGGCGACGGCCAGCACCACGGCCACCTTCATGCCGGAAAAGATAAACGGCAGGGCGCCGGGCAACTGGATCTTGGTAAAGATCTGCCAGCGCGAGGCGCGCAGGGTCCGCACCAGATCGATCAACTCCGGCTCCACCTCGCCCAGACCACGGGTGGTGGTGATCAGGATGGGCAGGAAGCAGATGGAAAAGGCGATCAAGATATTCGGACCCAGGCCATAAGAGAACCAGACGATGAAGATCGGCCCCAGGGCCACCTTGGGGATCATGTTCAAGGACACAATCAGGGGCATAAAGGCATCGTTTAGCCAGCGCGACCAGGAGAACAGCACGGCCAAGGTAACGCCCACAACCACCGCCAGCCAAAAACCGCCGAAGACCGAAGCGGCGGTGATCATGGTGTTATGAACCCAGCGGTATTCCTTGTACTCCAGCAACGTGGCAAATGTATCCAGAGGTGCCGGCATGATGTAGGGCTCGACCTCGCCCAGGGTAATCCAGGCCTGCCAGGCCAACACAGCCAAGAGGTGCATGACGATGATCAGCACCCATTTGCGCAGTTTCTCTCGGCCGTCGTCCATATTAATCGAGCCAGCGCAGCAGATTGGCGGCCACGAAATCATCATCACAAAGATGCGGATAATCGGCCACGATACGGTCGAGCGCCTCGGCCTGTCCGGGGCTCATGGCCTCGTCCGGGTTCAGGCACCAGGTGCCCCGCAACAGGCCCTGGCGGCGCAGCACCTCGTGACAGCCGGCGATGCAGCCGGCGAAATCATTGACCACATCAAACAGCACGCCGTTGGCATCGGTGATCTGGCTGTCCAGCTGCAACAGATCCGCATCGACGGCGCCGGCGGCCACGGCGGCATGCGCCTTGGCCAGATATTCCACCGCCGGCTTGACCCAGACGCTCCAATGTCCCAGCAGGCCGCCGCGAAAGCGGACCACGATGGTTTCATCGCCCCGGCGTACCGCGAACGGTTGAACCAGGTCCATCAGGATATGGTCATCATTGCCGGTATACAGACAAACCCGGTCCTCGGCCCCGGCAGCGACAACGCCGCGCACCACATCCAAGGTGCGGTAGCGGTTGAACGGCGCCACCTTGATGGCGATGACGTTGTCGATGGCGGCAAAGCGGCGCCAAAATTCAGCTGAAAGAACAATGCCGCCAACCGCCGGCTGCAGATAAAAGCCGACCAACGGGATACGCGCCGCCACCGCCTCGCAATGGGCGATCAGGGCATCTTCGTCGACGCCTTTGTGGGCGGCCAGGCTCAACAGGCCCGCATGATATCCCAGGCCCAAAGCGATATCGGCCTCGTCCAGGGCCTGTACAGTGGTGCCGACCAGGCCCGCGGTCATAATTATTGGCCGATCCGTCCAGGCCGCGGCCGTTTCCGCCGCCATTCGCAGGATCGGTTCGTACAGACCCACATCGCGTATTTCGAACTGTGTCGTATGCACCCCAACCGCCAGGCCGCCGGCGCCCGCATCCAGGTAATAACGGGTCAAGGCGCGCTGGTGCCGCTCGTCCAGTTCCCGGGCCTCGGTCAAGGCCAGGGGATGGGCTGGAATGACAACGCCCCGTCGCAGTTGCGCTATAACTTCCTTGGGCAATTCCTCACGATGCATGTCGAAGAATCCTTAAAAGGTCACGATGACTGTAGGGTCATAACTCAACGCCGGTTGAACCAGCTCGGTTTTACCGTTGGCGTAGTGAATTGCGCAAGCCCGGCGCCAGCGGTCTGACTGATTGTCCGATGATTGGTGCAAGGTGTTGCCGTGATGAAACGATACCCCGCCCCTGGGCACCGGCGCGGCGGTCATCTCATAATCCACCATGAGATGGTCTGGAACCAACAAATTGAAAGGTTCGCCCGCGGGCGCGGTATGGGGAATAATCGGGTCCTGATTGGAACCATCGGCGTAATACAGACAGCCATTTTCTTCGTCCGCATCATCCAGCGCGATCCAGGCCGTGACCATGCCCTCGATGTCATTTGGGCCGAAATAGAAATTGTCCTGATGCACTGGTTTCGGCCCGCCGCCGCCGGGGGATTTGAAGAACAATTGTGAGAAAAGCACCTGTGGATCGGGACCGATGATCTGTTCCACCCGCGCCAGTAAATCCGCGTTCCGGGCCAGGGCCCTGAAGGCTGGCCGCAGATATACCGGGTTATCCAGTTTGCGCAGAACCGGCCTGCCATCAACTTCGCCTTCGACATACCAGGCCTTATCTTCGGCATTCATGCGCCCAATTTCCGCCTGCGCCCAGTTCTGGGCATCCTGGACGGCGGTGTCGATTTCGCCGCCAGTAAAGGCATTTAGGACGGTCAGATGGCCAGTTCTTCGATAGCTTTTCAGCTCAGACGTGCTCAGCCTATTCACGACATCCTCCGGTAAGTAACTAAATGGTTACTTATAACAGTAACTCGGCTGGGTCAAGTGGCCGCAGGTAACCCATTACCACATCAATCACATGTCTCCGCCGTGCAGCCAATTCTTCCTCCGAGGCAAGGTCACGATCAATAATTGTCGAGAGCGTGTAGATGTTCGAAAAATAAAAATACGCCACCGATGCATTGGTGATGAAGACCTGTACCGGATCGGCATCCGAACGAAAAACCCCTTCCGCCACGCCTCTGTTCAAGACGTCCGTAATCAGGCCAATAACCGGCCCATGCATATCAACAATGGCCTGGCTACGGCGCACATGCCGGGCCTGATGCAGGTTCTCGCTATTCAGCAAGTTGATGAAATAGGGCGCTTTGATGAAATAATCGAAAGTGAAGGCAACCAACCGCCGCATGCCTTCTTCGGGCGACAAATCATCAAGATTAAGTTCCAGCTCGGCATTGCGAATTTCGCTGTAGGCAAACTCCAGCACCGCCAGGAACAAATCGTCCTTGTTGCCGAAATAATGGTACAGCATGCGCTTGTTGGCGCCGGCCCTAGCCGCGATGTGATCCACCCGGGCACCGCCAAGACCTTTCTCGGAGAACTCCGCCAGGGCCGCCTGCAATATACGTTCCTTGGCCGCTTGCGGGTCCCGCTTATTCTTGGCGGTCGATGCGTTGACAGAGACCATGAGGTCAACCTATGTTTCCGGTAACCAATTGGTTACAAGAGCTATCGAAATTATTCCGGTTTAGCAAGACGTTGATGCAGCCGGGACAAACAAACGTTTCGGGGAGACTAGATATGAAATTTACCAAATTCGTCCTCGCGGCCCTCTTCGGCCTCGTGTTGATGGGCGGTTCCGCGCAGGCGGCAGAAAAACTCAGTTTCATTCTGAACTGGGTCGCGGGCGGCGATCACGCCCCGGTCTACTGGGCCAAGGCCCAGGGCTGGTACGCCGATGCCGGCATCGATCTGACCATTGAACAAGGCAAGGGTTCCACCCTGTCTTCGCAACGCGTCGGCATTGGCAAGAATCAGCTAGGCATTGCCGATCTGGGCACCGCCCTGGTCAACAAGGGCAAGGGCGCCGACTTGGTTGCCGTCTTTAACATCTATGCCAACTCGCCTTACGGCTTCTATTGGAAGAAAAGCTCCGGCATCAAGAATATCAAGGATTTCGCCGGCAAGAAAATCGGCAACCCGCCGTGGGACGCGGCGCGTCAGATGTGGCCCGCCTTCGCCAAGGCCGCCGGCATGGCGACCGACTCGGTCACTTGGGTAAACATAAAGCCGAACGCGAAAATCGCGGCCCTGAAATCCGATTCCATCGCCGTCACCACTTCGTTCTACAATATTCATTTTGTCTTCCAAAAAATCTTTGGCGATGACATGGGCTTCGTCGCCGGTAAGGATCTCGGCGTTAACCCCTACGGCAATTCGGTGATCGCCAATGGCAAGTATCTAAAAGAGAACCCCGGCGTGGTGAAAAACTTCGTCAAGGTGACGCAAAAAGCCTATGCGGCCTGTGCCAAGAACGCCGATCCCTGCATCACTGCTTTGATGGATGCCAATAGCGGACTGAAGCGCGGTTCCTCCATGGCCAACTGGGCCCTGGTGAAGGAATTGATGGATGCCGACAGCTCCCGCAACGGCGCCATCGGCTATTTCGATCCCGCCCGCATGGAAGCGGACTACAAACTGATCGAAGCCTATTTCAAACTGAAGACGCCCTTCGATATTAAAAAGACCTACCGCAACGACTTCCTGGACATGTCCGTGAAGTTCGGCGGCTAGATCATTCCAAAATAAAGGCCGCACCCGGCAGCATGCCGGATGCGGCCTTTATTTTCTAAACCGCCTTAGTCATGCGGAGAACCGCCGGCAGGCCACATTGTTCAATTAACCCCGGCAAGCGCACTTCGCAGGCCAGATGCATTCCCAGATGCAGATAGAAACCAAAAGCCGGGTTACCATCCAACACATCCAGGCAGACCGCCTTGTAGCCGGTAGCTTTGGCGCGCGCGAACGCCCCTTCCAGCAGACGGCGGCCCAGGCCATGGATCTTGACCGTATCCGTGACCGCCAAATTTTCAACGCAGTATTCTCCCAGCGGCGTGTTAGGCGAGAGATAGTTAAGCTGATCTGTTGCCGCCGCTATCCGCCGCAATTGTTCCGGCTCTGCGTTCGCCCTGATAACCGCCTGGCTACCCGCTAAAGCCACTGCCATGGCGTCATAGTCAAAGCCAAGCTCCAATCCCAGCAAGTTTCCTTCGTCATCATAGGCGCCCATGGCATGGCGATGGCTTAACAGGCTCTCGTCCGCCTGCCATTGTTCTGCCAGTATTCGCATGCAGAAGGCCGGGTCGCCGCCATACAGAAAATCGAAGACCGGCGCGGCGGTGGAATACAGCAATACCGCCGCTCGCTCCGCCTGATCCGGCGTCGCCGGTCTGATCTCAACCATTGATGCGGTTATTGTCATCAGCCAAGCTCCGGCCCGGCGATCAGGAATACCCGCGCCGGATCATCAATGGGCGTCTCGGTTCCCAACAGCATGCGCATATAGCCACGCTGTTTGGAGAAGCCGGCAGCCGCCAACCACCGCGCCAGGTTCTTATGATGATCGGCGGCATCAAGAAAAACCGGTCCCCCATGGTCCGCCAAGGCAGCTTGTAACAGAGCCTGTGCATCCGCCTCGCTCTCCGCCGACAATGGCCCGATCTGGGTTGCCTGCCGGCCGTCACGGGCCAAGACAAAGCCCTGCAGGGCGCCATCACGCTGCAACACGAAGGCACGTTCGGGACAACGGCCATGCAAATGCGTCAACAAGCCGGGCCGCGCGGCACCAAAAATCCGTGCGTCCCAGGCCGCCACCGCATCCAGATCAGCCACCAGCATGGGCCGCACGCCATCAGGCAGGCCCAATTTTATATCCTCGGCCTGCCAGCGGGTCAGGGCATAAATATCCTCGAAGCCAAGCGGCAGATAGACCTTGCGCCCGGCCTCTGTGGCATCCAGGCCGGCAACCAAATTCAATTCCTCGGCACGGGCGATACAGCGGTGCATCAACTGGCTGGCCAGACCTTTGCGTTGCCACCTTGCGGTGACCAAAATCATCGCGATCCAGGCGAAGCGGTCACCGTGGGGCAGCAGCATCGAGGACGCCACCAGTTCACGCTCCCGAACTCCGGTCCCCTCGCCCATTTCCAGCATCAATTGCCAATCGGCGGCGTTCTGGTTCCAGCCCGCCTCCACGTTCAGGGCCACGGCCTCGTCCACCTCGGCCACGGCAAGATCCTGCCAGATCAGGTTTTCAATAGTTGCCATCACGCACTTCGAAATGTGTCGGCTTGCCCAAACTGCCGCCGTCCCGTGCCACCCAATCGGCAACCCAGTCGACCATGCTGTGCAGTGAAACCATGGGATAGCCAAACAACTTCTCGGCCCGGGCCGTGTTGATCAACCAGGCTTCCCGTGCCGGCTCCCCCACCAACTTGGCCGTCATGCCGAACCGTCTGCCGAATTCCTGTGCCAACCAGGCGACGGCGACGACTTCCGGCCCGGTTACATTCAGCGGGCTGGGCGGCGTGGTGCAATGGCAGAGGGCGCGCAGCACCTGGGCATTGGCATCGCCCTGCCAAATGACGTTGGCGTGCCCCATGGTCAAATCTATTTCCTCGCCGGCCCAGACCTTGGCCGCGACGTCGTACAGCACGCCGTAGCGCATATCGATGGCATAGCTCAGGCGGATGCTGCGGCCCGGCGTGTCATGTTGGCTGGAGAAATATTCAAACATCCGCTCCCGACCCACGCAGGAGTTCGCATATTCTCCCGGTGGCGGGGTTGCCGCCATGTCTTCGTCGGCGCCTTGGGAGTGGATGGAGACAAAGGGATAGACGCAGGCGGTCGAGAAGCTGACGATCCGCGCCTTGCAAAATCGCTCGGCCACGATGGCCGGAACATGCACGTTCATGGCCCAGGTTAGCTCCTCCGCCCCGGCGGAGCCGAATTTCCGTCCCGCCATGAAGACGATATTGGCAATGTCAGGCAACGCGGCGACCGCGTCCCGGTCCAGCAAATCACAGGTGATGGTTTCGATGCCGTGGCTTTGCAGAGCCTCGGCCACGCCGGCTTCGGAAAATCTGGCGACGCCGATGACCCGCTTATCGGGCGCGGCCCGCTTGGCCAGACGCGCCAGGGTCGGGCCCATCTTGCCGCCGACGCCCAGCACCATGATGTCGCCATCCAGGGCCGCCAGGTCATCGATTAGGGCCTGGGAAGGCCGGGTCATGAATTCTTCCAACGCCGCCGCGTCGGCGAAACCAGTGGGAAAGTCTGCAGGGTCTAAAACTTTGCTCATTTATTCCATCTTGCGTTCAGGCTCGGGCACTTGGACAATAGCCTCAACGAGGCACAGCCGGGAAGAGATGAAATGCGTGCAGCTTTATTCGAAGCACCAGGCCAACCCCTGGTCATCAGAGAGGTCGAGACACCCCAACCCCTCTCCACCGATCTGCTGGTCAAGGTCAAGAATTGCGGCATCTGCGGCACTGACCTGCATCTCTCCGCCGTGACCGACCGCTCGGGCGGCATGGCACCGCTGCCTGGCGGCGCCATCATGGGCCACGAATTCTGCGGCGAGGTGGTCGAGGTCGGCGCCCAGGCGCCCGGCGGCTGGCACGAAGGCGACCGAGTCTGCGCCCTGCCCTACATCGCCTGCGGCCACTGTCTGGAATGTCTGGACGGACGCGGCCACCGCTGCCGCGACGCCATCTTTGGCGGCCTGGGGCAGCTGGGCGGCGCCTATGCGGATTACGTCCGGGTCGGCGGTGCCGAAGCCTTGGCCCTGCCCGATGGTGTCGACTATCAAGCCGGTGCATTGGTGGAACCGCTGTCGGTTGGCCTGCACGCGGTACGCGCGGCGCAACTGAAACCAGGCGACGCGGTGTTGATCGTCGGGGCCGGTCCCATAGGTCTGGCGGTGGCACTATGGTGCCGCTTTTTCGGCGCCCGCCACGTGGTGATATCCGATTTGCTGGCCGGCCGCCTGGACAAGGCCGCCGCCATGGGTGCGACGGACGGCATTGATGCCAGCACCGAAAACGTCATTGGCCGCTACAAGCAAATCGCCTCCAGCCGCCCCGACGTGGTGTTCGATTGCGTCGGAATACCGGGCAGCCAGCAACTGGCTATGGACTATGCACCGATGAACGGCCGTCTGGTGGTGGCCGGCGTCTGCATGCGGCCCGACACCATCATGCCGGTCAAGGCGATCACCAAGGAGCTCAACGTGCGCTATGTCTATATGTACGAGCGCCAGGATTTTGAACTGGCGCTGGAGATGCTGAACCGGGGCCGTATCGACGGCGGCGCCATGGTCACGGACGTGGTCGGCTTCGATGCGTTTTCCGCTGCCTTCGAAGACCTGAAAACGCCCTCCCACCAATGCAAGATTTTGCTCGACCCGGAAATGCTTTAGCATCCGAGCAACGGATTCACAGGCAATTTATCAACAGGAACAGACATCACATGGATTTAGGACTAAAGGGCAAGAAGGCCATGGTAACGGGCGGCAGCCGGGGCATTGGCCGGGCGATCGCCAACCGACTGGCCATGGAAGGTGCCGATGTGGCGATCTGTGCCCGCAATGGCAATGAAGTCGCCGAAGCCGTGGCCGCCCTGCAAGGCATGGGCGTGCAGGCCACTGGCAGCGCTGTTGACGTCAGCGACAGCCCGGCCTTGAAAGCCTGGATCAACAGTGCGGCAAACGAATTGGGCGGTCTGGATATTCTGGTGCCGAATGTCTCGGCCATGGCCAGCGTCGATACCGATGAAGCCTGGCAAACCGCATTCGAGATCGACATCATGGGCACCATTCATACGGTGCAGGCGGCCCTGCCTCATCTGGAAAAGTCCGAGGCCGGCGCCATCGTCACCATCAATTCCGTCGCCGCCCTGCAGTATTTTGGCGGCGTGCGCCCCTACAACACATTGAAGGCCGCCCTGGTCAATCATATGTCGAACCTGGCCCACGAACTGGCGCCCAAGGGCATTCGCGTCAACTCGGTCTCGCCGGGCACGATCTATTTCAAGGGCGGCGTCTGGCACACCCGTGAGGTCGAAACACCGGAAATCTATAAGGGTGCTTTGGGCCTGAACCCCATGGGCCGCATGGGCACGCCGGAAGAAGTCGCCAACGCCACGGTCTTTTTGTGCAGCCCCATGGCGAGTTTCATATCAGGCACCAATCTGTTGGTCGACGGCGCCCTGACACCCAGCGTTCAGTATTAATCAACAGTATTAATCAAGATGGACCTAGGATTGAAAGGCAAAAAGGCCATGGTCACCGGCGCCACCAAGGGCATCGGCCGGGCCATCGCCGAGCGCCTGGCAAAGGAAGGCGCCGATCTGGCGATCTGTGCCCGTAACGGCGATGACATCACCGAGTCCGTCGCAGCTTTGCAGAGCATGGGCGTACGGGCCACCGGCGCCGCCGTCGACGTGGGCGATGAAGCCGCCTTGCGAGCCTGGATCGCCGATGCGGCGGGCGAACTGGGCGGCTTGGATATCCTGGTGCCGAATGTCTCGGCCATCGTCGTCGGCAATAGCGACGCGGCTTGGCGGGGTGCCTTTGAAATCGACATCATGGGCACCATTCACACGGTTGATGCGGCCTTGCCTCATCTGGAAAAATCGGATACCGGCGCCATCGTTGCCATCAATACCGTCTCCGCACTGTTTTATTTTGGCGGTGTACGTGCCTACAACGCCATGAAAATGGCCTTGATCAACTATATGTCCAATCTGGCCCACGAGCTGGCACCAAGAGGCATTCGCGTCAATTCGGTCTCTCCCGGCACGATCTACTTCGAGGGCGGCGTACAGCAACAACGCGAAATCGAAACGCCGGAGCTATTCAAGTCCGTCCTGGCAAAAATTCCCATGGGCCGCATGGGTACGCCGCAGGAAGTTGCCGACGCCGCGGTCTTCCTTTGCAGCCCCCTGGCCAGTTATATTTGCGGCACCAACCTGTTGGTTGACGGCGCCCTGACACCCAGCGTTCAGTATTGATCAAACAATTATCGTAGAGAGGAAAGAGGCCATGGCCATGAAACCGCAATTGGTGGCGTTGTTGGAAGCGATGAAGGCCCTGGGCCTCAAGCCCATGCACGAGTTAAGCCCCGTCGATGCCCGCGAACAGATGGAGGCCGGCGTCCGCGCCCGCGACAATCCAGCCATCGAGCTTGGCAGCATCGAGGAGCTGACCGTTCCAGGCCCCGCCGGCGACATCCCTGTACGGCTGTATCGCCCGCAGGGCGCCACCGGTCCATTGGGCGCCCTGGTCTATTACCATGGCGGCGGCCATGTGGTCGGCAGCATGGACACTCATGATTACGCCTGCCGGGCGATCTGCCGGGATGCGGGCATCGTGGTCATGTCGGTGGACTACCGCATGGGACCGGAAGCAAGATTTCCAGCCGCCGTGGATGACTGCTATGCCGCCACGAAATGGCTATCGGAAAATGCCGAGAGCATGGGCGTCCGCGCCGACCGGATCGCGGTTGGCGGCGACAGTGCGGGGGGCAACCTGGCGTTGGTGATCTCGTTGATGGCCCGCGATGATGCCAACGGCCCGGCAATTGCCTATCAATTACTGGTCTATCCGGTGATGGATTATGCTGGCGGCACACCGACCTATGAGACCTATGGCAATGGCTTTGGCCCCTTGATGGCGGCGTCCATACCCTGGTTCCGGGAGCATTACTTCACGTCCGAGGAAGAGTTGGCGGATTGGCGCGCCTCGCCTGCCAGGGCGGCGACTTTCGCCGGTTTGCCGCCGGCCCTGTTGATCTCGGCCCAATGCGATATCCTGGCCCATGAAGGCCGGGAATGCGCCGAACGCCTGATCGCCGATGGGGTCGCCTGCGAACACGTGGATTTCGAGGGCATGATCCATGCCTTCTTTTCCATGGCGCCAATGCTCGATGATTCCATCGCGGCCCAGACATTGGCAGCGGATCGGCTAAAAGCGGCGCTGTCCTGATTTGAGTGGGGGGTTGATGGCCGACCAGGAATTGCCGCATGGAACCGATCAAGGCCGGCCTCAATAACCCGGAGCTTAGCAAACGAGGACGTCATGACTGACAGCCAGCGCGCCAACGATCCCCTGCTGCAACCCTATCAACTGAAGCATCTGACGTTGCGCAACCGCCTGATGTCTACTGGGCATGAACCGAATTTCTCGGAAAACGGTTTGCCGACAAAGCGCTATCGCCTCTATCACCAGGAAAAGGCCAAAGGCGGCATTGCCCTGACCATGACCGCTGGATCGGCGGTGGTGAGCCCGGATTCGCCAGCCTCATTCGGTAACCTGCACGCCTACAAGGACGAAATCGTCCCGCACATGCGGGATCTGACGGATGCCTGCCATGAACATGGCTGCGCGGTGATGATCCAAATCACCCATCTGGGCCGCCGCACGGGGTGGAACCATCATGATTGGTTGCCCGTGGTTTCCCCCTCCATGGTGCGGGAGCCCGCGCATCGCTCCTTTCCAAAGGAGATCGAGGATTGGGATATCGCCCGCATACTTGATGATTACGCCGCCACCGCCCAGCGCATGCAGGCGGCCGGGCTGGATGGGATTGAGCTTGAAGCTTACGGCCACCTGATAGACGCCTTCTGGTCGCCGGCGACCAACCACCGCGATGATGAATATAACGGCGGCCTGGACAATCGCATGCGCTTTACCTTCCAGGTCCTGACCGCCATCCGCAAGGCGGTCGGCCCGGACTTCATTGTCGGTCTGCGCATGGTGGCGGATGAAGACTGGAACAAAGGGCTGGATGCCACCGAAGGCCTGGAAATCGCCCAACGCCTCAAAGGATCTGGACAGGTTGATTTCCTCAACATCATACGGGGCCATATTGATCATGATGCCGGTTTGACCAAGGTGATCCCAATTCAGGGCATGGCCACGGCGCCGCATCTGGAATTCTCCGGCGAAATTCGCCGGGCCACAAATTTCCCGATCTTTCACGCCGCCCGTATCGCCGACGTCGCCACTGCCCGCCATGCCATTGCGGAAGGTAAGCTGGATATGGTTGGCATGACCCGCCCGCACATCACCGATCCGCATATCGTGCGCAAGATCGAAGCGGGCCAGGAAGACCGCATCCGGCCCTGTGTCGGCGCCACCTATTGTCTTGACCGTATCTATGAAGGCCGGGATGCCCACTGCATTCACAATGCGGCCACCGGGCGCGAGGAATTCATGCCCCAGGAGATCGCGGAAACAACGGGCAAACGCAAGAAAGTCGTGATTGTAGGGGCCGGTCCCGCCGGCCTGGAAGCCGCCCGGGTCAGTGCCGAGCGCGGCCACGAGGTATTACTGTTCGAAGCCGCTGCCAAGGCCGGCGGGCAAATCCGCCTGGCCGCGCGTCAGCAGAGCCGGGCCGAGCTGATCGGTATTGTTGACTGGCGCCTCGCCGAATGCGAACGCCTGGGCGTCGGTTTCCACTACAACCACTACGCCGAGGCAGCGGATATCCACGCGGAAAACCCCGACATCGTGGTCATCGCCACGGGTGGCTTGCCCAATACGGATATACTGGAAGCCGGGGCCGAGCACGTGATCACCACCTGGGACATCTTGTCGGGCGATATAGCGCCCGGCGAAAGCGTCTTGCTGTTCGACGACCATGGCGCCTATCCGGGCATGCAGGCGGCGGAATTTATCGCCCGCACCGGCGCCGAATTGGAGTTGGTGACGCCCGAGCGCACCCTTGCGCCAGAGATCGGCGGTATGAACCACGTACCCTTTGCCAAGGCCTTTCAGGACCACGGCACCCGCATCACCATCAATAGCCGGCTGGCGCGGGTGGAGCGAAATGGCAACAAGCTGACGGCCCATCTATCGAGCGAATTTACCGAGAGCATGGCCGAACGCCGGGACGTGGATCAAGTCGTGGTGGAACATGGCACCCTGCCCCTGGACCAGCTTTACTTCGACTTGAAGCCGGCCTCGGTCAATCTTGGCGCGGTGGACTATGACGCATTGTTAGCGGGGCAGGCGCAGACCGTCGCTGCTAACGGCGAAGGCAGCTTCCAGCTATTCCGCATCGGCGACGCCGTCGCCTCGCGCAATATTCATGCGGCGATCTATGATGCCTTGCGGCTGTGCAAGGACTTTTAACGCGCCGCGCGGCTAACCTGGTTTATCTGATGGCCCTATCGCACCTTGCGGATGCGCCATTCGAAGGCATCGTCGCCATAGTCCATGCGGTCGCCGATCTGTAGCGCCAGGAAACGGTTATGCTCCGCCAAACAACCCTGCCACAGTCCGTTCCAGGCCTCGAACACGGCTGGGTGAACATTGTCGCGGCCGCGCATCAAGCGCCAGCCGCTGATACGGACCGTGGCATCGTCGCCGTTGCCGCTGACCTGGACGTCATCGTCCTGGGCGGTCGCCATGGCGGCCATGAAGTTGGCGAAATCCAGGGCGCTCTCGCCGGTGGTGTCCAGTAACCCGCGCACCTCATCGTAATACTGCCGGCCAATGATGTTGCCCGCCAGATTGCCAAGGGCGCCGGCCTCACCCGGCCCCAGGGTGGCGATCAATTCGGGCAGGCCGGTCTTGATATATTCCATGGCGTAGTTGCGGTTGGCCTTGTGCAGGCGTTCCACCGGCCAATCGTCCGGGTTCAGTTGTGGTGCCGCCGCCGCGTCGAAGGGCGGGGCCATTTCGCCCGGCGCGAATTGCAGACGTTCCTCCGCTTCCAAATCATGCCCATACTCCTTGAAATACCCAGCCAGGCCGTACTCCGCCGTCATATCCTGGCTGGTGCAGACAAAGCCAAGGCGCCGATTGCCCAGGGAGACACCGTTGTGGCCGTACCAGCCGCGCAGAAAACCATGGCTGACCTGCAACGGCGCGCCACACAACGCAGTGCCGTCGTACATCCAGCGGGGGTGGCGGAAATGCACCCAGGCCTTGTCATCCGCCTCGTACATATATTCTACCTCCGCCCCGCCGACGGAATTGGACAAATAATGATATTGCGCCGCCGCCACCGCATCAGGCAGCTGCTCCAAACCCAGTTTGTTAAAGGACGAGAGGAATTTTTCATGATGCTGCCGCCGGAAGGTGCGAAATATCCATTCCCCGGCGGCATCTCCGCCTTTCCGCGATGCAACCATCAACATCAAACCGGTAAAATATGCGTGATACAAACTGGCCACACCCTTCCAGCAGGCGGTTGTCGAACCGGGGGCGCCGCTTTGGGCCAGAATGGCGCTAAATGGATTGACTGACATTTATCCCTCGTGATTTTCGGGCCCAGCGTTAAGTCCCTGCCCAATGCGTACTGGTAACCGATATGGCATGATGTCCCCCACTCCGGCAACATACGACATGAGTACGGGCAAACGCCTGGCAATCGCCTATGTCGCGTTTCTTCCTCTCGGCCAAGACATCCGTGGTGGTTATCCCGGTAGTTTTTCTGATCCACCGGCCTCATGAATGCCGCAGATTAAGCTGAAAGCTAATGTTAACGAATTCGAGGCACCATGATTAAGGTTTTCAATGCAGGTGGGGGCATTGGAAAGAGGATGGGATACGGCGGATGAGTATGACGGGCCAGACATCAGAACCGGAAACGGTGCGGACCTTGGATTCCCAAGACCACCTAAGGGCATTGGTAGCGGACACCAATGTCAACAATGACACTTTTTTGGCCACGGATTATCTCAATCATTTCAATGAGATCGTCATGTTGTTGGAAATGGTTCCCGATATGCCGGACATCCTGGAAGAGGCCAAGGAATGGCAGCCGAAAAGCTATCCGCAGCATTTCCTCGACAGCGGCCTATCCGATAGCGAGATCACGGTAGAGGCATACGAAAATGCGCCTTCGGAGTTCCGCGAGCCATTTGACGAGACGATTACGCGCATGAATGCCGTGGTGATCAAGGGTATCGAAAATATCGAAGCTGCCCTGGACAGTCCCCGGCCGGAAGAACTTGCCGCCGCCGCGGCAACGGCTTGCCGCCTTTTACAGCGTCTGGTCGATGTCGCCTCGGCCATCATTCATGGCAGCACACCGAAACTGGAACAGGACGAGATCGACGAATTGCTGAACCACTAAAGATCTACAGCCATTTCCGTCGCTACTTCGAACGGGTTCTCGCCATCCAACCAGCGGCGGGCCGAAGCCACCGTCTCCAGCGCAATATGCAAACCGGCATTGAACTCCACGTTCTCCACGCCATGGCCACTCTCCGCCAGACCGGCCATCAGGCCATAGCCAATGCCGTCCGCCGCCATGCCCTGTAGCTTAACCTGGGGCACCGGTTCCGCCGCGCGGCCGATCAGGTCTCCGGCTGGGTCTGCTGGTGTCTGTCTGGGCGCCACCTATTCTTCGCCGCTATAACAGCGCCAGTGCAATTTCGTCCCATTCCTCGTCCAGCGAAGCCGCGCATTCCGGTTTACCCGCGCGGCGGTACCAATAGGCGGCGTTGGATAGATCACCCTCGACCCGGTGCAAATGGGCATGCACCCAGGCGCCGGCGGCGTCGTCTTGTTCCTGGGCCAGTTTGTGGGCCGGGTCCCATTTCCCCCCGGCGACCTGCCAGAGGGCCTGAACCGCCCCGGGCAAACCTTCAGGTGGCGCTTCGTCCGTTAGAGATGCCTTGAAAGTCTCCAAATTCATCGCCTTACTCCGGGTTCGTGCCAGGCGCATTGGCCCGGTCGATGATGGCATGCAGCAGCACATTGCAGCCGGCTGCACAATGGTCCTGGGTGGCGCTTTCCACTTCGTTGTGCGAGATGCCGTCCTTGCAGGGCACGAAGATCATGCCGGTCGGGGCCAGGGTCGAAATATGACAGGCATCGTGGCCCGCGCCCGAAACAATTTTCATCGCATCCAGGCCAGCAGCCTCGGCCCCCGCTTGCACCGCCGCCACGCAATCAGAATCAAAAACAATGGGCGGTTGATACCAGATTTCCTGGCATTCCAGCTCCAACCCCTGGCCGGATGCGGCCTTGGCGCAGGCCGCCTCCAATGCGGCCTTCATGGCCGAGAGACGCGCATCCTCCGGGTGCCGGAAATCGACACTGAAGACCACCCGGCCCGGAATGGTGTTACGGGAATTGGGGCTGACATCGAATTGTCCAACGGTGGCGCAGGCGCCGGGTTGGAATTCCAGCCCGATGCGGTTGACCGCCCCGACGATTTCCGCCGCGCCGACCAGGGCATCATGCCGGGTTTGCATGGGCGTCGGGCCGGCATGGGCCTCCTGACCCACCAGGGTAACGTCGAACCAGCGTTGTCCCTGCGCGCCCTGGACAATGCCAATGGTTTTATCCTCGGCCTCCAATATGGGGCCCTGTTCGATATGCACCTCGAAAAAAGCCGCCACATCGCCTACCGTCGGCGCCCCCTCGCCCAGGTAGCCAATGGCGTCCAGTTCATCGCGAAAGGTTTTGCCATCCGCATCCGCCAGGGCATAGACCTCGTCGAGATCGAATTTCCCAATGGCCACGCCCGAGCCCATCATGGCGGGGGCGAAACGGCAGCCTTCTTCGTTGGTCCAGACCGTGACCTCGACCGGGCGTTCGGTTTCATAGTTCAGATCGTTCAAGGTACGGATCACTTCCAGGCCGGAGAGCACACCAAAGACGCCGTCGTATTTGCCGCCGGTGGGCTGAGTATCGAGATGGCTGCCGGTCATCACCGGGGCCAGTGCGTCATCCTTGCCAGGACGGCGGGCATAAATATTGCCGACCGCATCGACCCGGACGCTGCAGCCTGCTTCGCGGCACCAGCGCACAAAGAGGTCCCTGCCCTGGCCATCCAGTTCGGTCAGGGCCTGGCGGTTGACGCCGCCTTTCTCGGTGGCGCCGATCCGCGCCATCTCCATCAACGAGGCCCATAAACGATCGCTGTCTATTGTTAGATTTTGCATCATCTCACCCCTGCCTGCGGTCCCGTGTTTAGGCTAACGGTAGAGGAGACTGCCGCCCTGGGAAAGGGTCAATCGGTGGTCGCGCCATGCGGGGCGACATGGAATAATCCAGGCAACAAAATCCAGGCAACAAAATCCAGCCAACATGATCCAGAAGGGCCGCAATGACTTATCAGACCATCACCGTCGTTGATCACGAAACCCACGTCGCCATCACCTTAAACCGCCCGGACGCCTTGAACTCGATCTCGCCCGACATGATCGACGATTTGAACGCGGCCCTGGACGCAATCGAAGGCCGGCGCCAGCTTTGTGCCCTGTCCATCACCGGCAATGGCCGGGCTTTTTGCGCCGGCGCCGATCTGAAGGCCGCGCAAGGCCGCATGGCGGGAGCGGATGCGGCCACGGTCAACAGCGCCTTTCTGGATGCCTTGCGGCGCATATTGCTGCGGATCGAGAGCTTTCCCACCCCGGTGATCGCGGCGGTCAACGGCCTGGCACTGGCGGGTGGTCTGGAATTGGTCATGGCCTGTGATCTGGTGATCGCGGCGGAAAGCGCCAAGCTTGGCGATGCTCACGCCAATTATGGTCTGGTACCGGGCGGCGGCAATTCCGTCCGCCTGCCCCGCAAGATCGGTCCAACGCGCGCCAAACAGTTGATCTATACCGGCGAGTTCCTATCCGCGCGGCAAATGCAGGCGTGGGGCATGGTCAACCACGTGGTCGCCGACGGCGGCCTGGCCGAGGGTTTGGCGGAACTGATTGCCAAGCTGGCCAACAAAAGCCCCATCGGCCTGCGCCGCATGAAACGCATGGTCGATGATGGCCAGGAGCAATCCCTGGACGCCGCGCTGCGCTATGAACTGGCGTTGAATGCCCAGCATGCCGCCTCGCAAGACCGTATCGAAGGCCTGGCCGCCTTCAACGAGAAACGGACGCCGCGCTTCAAAGGTATCTAGTCCGGCACACCATGCCGGCGCCCGCGTCATATCGCCGTGCGGCTACGGGCCCTTAACCGACGATCACATGTTCCTGGGTCAATATGGTGCCGATACGACCGGGCTCCAGAAAGTTCACCTCGTCCGCCTTGGTGCGGGCATAGGGGTCGGAGGCGCCTGATAGGCGCATATCCGCGATATTGTCGAACCAGGCCATGGGAATGCCGTCGAACGCGGGCGGTTTGGCCTTGCGGTAGGCGCCCAGCAGGACATGGCATTGCACATAGCGGCGCAGGGTTTCAATCTCAGCCGCAATCGGGCCATGTTTTTCCCGCCAATGGGCCTGACACACGGCGGGATCCATGCCCGTCTTGAAGGTCAACAGCGAGATGCTTTTGACGCCGTTTTTCGGCACCGGGCCATCCTTGATCACGCTTTCCGTGGTCAATAGTTCCACCAAACGGTTGCCATCGATAAAGTTCGGCTCGTCTTGCTTGGCGGCGGCGAATTCCGCCGTCTGGCTCATGGCGCGCAGGGCTTCCTTGTCGTCCACCCAGATCTCGGCAATGCCATCGCAAATCAGCTCGCCATTGCGATAGCCCGCCAACTTGGGGTGGCATTGCGCATAGCGCCTGATGCCGGGTATGCGCGCCACGATCGGCCCATGGGTGCCCAGCCAATGGGCCTGAAAATCCTCTACGCTCATGCCTGGTTTGCGATAGGCCACCTCACAGATTTTGATCATCTCCGCCTCACACTATTTTTTGCCCTGTTCGACATTATTCTAGAGCACAATATGCGGCGCGGCGCTACAGTAAGCCGCAATCTTGCCAAGGTGGAGGGATAGCAGATGACCGAAACACGAACAGGCGGCTGCCTTTGCGGGGCGGTGCGCTATGAACTGACGGCGGAACCGATCGCGACCATGGTCTGCAATTGCACCATTTGTCAGAAGAGCAGCGGCAGCGCGCTATCAACCATAGCCCTGGTCGCCCGCGAGGCGTTGTCGGTGGAGGGCACGCTGAAAGGCTATGAGTACGCCGGCGACAGCGGCAATAAATTGGAGATCAATTTCTGCCCCAACTGCGGTGCGCCGGTACTTTTGAATATCCGCCGCATGCCGGACATCGTTTCCATCAAGGTCGGCAGTTTCGACGATACCTCGTGGTTCAAGCCGACATTGAGCATTTGGGCCGATAGCGCCCAGGCCTGGATGCCCGAGATCGCCGATTGCCAGAGTTTCGCCAAGAATTCCCGCTGATGCTTTAGTTGTTGCTTCGGCCGATGCGTCAGCGCGGTTTTTCGACCACGATAACCGGCTCGTTCTTGTAACGGCCCTCGCATTCGGCGAGCGAATTTTTCACCAGGGCCCGCTTCATGCCCATGTCGTGGTCCAACCATTGATCTTTGAGATCGGCGCGCACATTAGCCTCGTCCAGCGCCTCCTCGAGCAGGATATGGCGGGTGAAGAAGACCTCTTCGGTAATGTACATATGAACATGCGCCGACTGCGGCGGCCTGCCGCCATAGATTTTCGGCCCGCCGAATAGCCCTGCCATGAATTCCGTTTGCTGCCCTTCGAGATGGCTGCGCGGCACGCCCACGAAAAAATCCTTGAGCCAAGGGTGGCTCAACAGCTTGTCATAGAAAATCGTGTGGACCTGCGCGATCCCCGCCATCCCGCCAAGTTCGTCAAACAATGTCGCCGCCATGATCGAATACCCCCATACAGATCGTACGTCCCCCCACTATCGAAAGTGGAATACCTATGCATGGGTGTAGCATTGCGATGTTGAACAAAATGTTAAACAGCGATGCCATGCCTCTGCATCGCGGCGGTTGAGCGCACGGTATTCTCGTCGTGATCGGCAACAAGACCGGCGCATATATCGTATTTTGAATTTCAATTCTGACATTTGGAATTTCCGCTTTTTTCCGCTTTTTCATTTTTTTTCGTGAACCTCTCAGCGCGCTCTAGCGCCTTTGCGGGCCCTGGGGACGCACCAATCCCTGGGGACGTTGTCTTCGTGTTTCAGTGGATTGGCCCGCCTCGTCTATGAAGCCACCACCATTGCGTAGTTCCCTCGACGTTGCCGCCGACCAGACCGCGCCACAGACAGCATCAGCGATGTCCTTTGAGCCCCGCGGTGGGTGATCGACCTTATCGCTCTCCTGGTTCCATTCGAGTGCGACGAGCTCGTTGCGTAATTTATCGCTCTCGACGATGGCGATGCGCTCTTCGTAGAGGCATACCCGGAGGTAGCTATAGGGCTCTATGGATCTGTCGAGGGAGATCAGTTTTGTTCTTACCCCAGCGCTGCGGAAGGCTTGGCGCATTTCGACGGATTGGTATCCATCAAAACTTACGGTGTGTATGTTTAAACCGAATCTTGTGTTCAGGCCCATCAGCCAGCGGCGCAGGTGGGCGAAGTTGAGCTCGGCCTGGGGGCTCGGCTGGATCGACAGGGCCGTTTCCACAGCGAACATCGGCTTGGCTTCGATGGCGCTTAGGATTTCAGGATCGGTGATATTGACCCTGCCCAGGGCGCGAACAATTGCGATGCCGCAGGCATCCCCGGTGTGTGAGAGATCAATATGGACGAAGCGGGGTGTATCGGAATTTCGCGGGATGGCCTCGTCCAACCAGCGCGGCAGGTCGTGGTCTTCCAGAATGACGTCAGGCAGGTCGACCCATTGTTCCAGTTGCAGCTGTTCGCCTTCCTCGAAAGCCTCGGTGATTGTCTCCCGTCGGCCAATGAAGGGCGTGATGCTCTCGACGGAAATGCCCATGATCGTCTGTAGGGCCCGTTCGGGATCGCGGCGGAATTCTTCTTGGTACTCGATGGGTACCAATTCCACATGGGCATCATTTGGTGTCTCTTGATCGTCAGCCAGCACCGCCGTGCGATGACGTGTCCCGCCCACCAGGAGACGAAAAGTCTCGCCGCAATAAAGCTCTTGCGGTGCAACCTCATACCTTTTGTGCTGCCTGACCACGACATTTTGTCGCTGGAACTGATCGACTTCCTGGATACGCCGGTCCAGGAAGTCGCCTTGATAGCGGGTCGAGGAGCTGACAATGATGCAACCGATGGAGATGGCGGGATTGAGGAACCTGGATTTGCGGCGCAGGGAGATCTCCCGGTAAATCTCCTCCGCCTGATCATAGTAGCCGCCCTGACCCCGGGGTCCGGCGACCCGTGTCGAGTTCTTGACGGTATGCATGAAGTTGACTTCATCGAGGATAGCGCCGGGTACCGCCTGGCCCAAGATGGCTTCCTGGTTGGCAATTAAGGGCACCACATGGATACCTCCCTCAATTTCCAGGGTACTGCTACGCCGGCGATCCCAAGTGAGGTGTTTTTGTGCATAGGGCATGGACTCGAACATTTCGCGTAGGGGTTCGTAGAGCACCCGCCGGGTAACATCCGGGCTGGTCGACATCAGAGGGAAGACAATTCGGGTGGTAGGATCGAGACCGAACTGGGCTCTAGGGTTGCGAAAGCAGGTTAGGAGATAGAGCTGATAAAGCAGTGTGATTTTGGCCAGAGTGCTCTTGCCGGTGCCTGTGGCGCCGCCAAGAAAGGCCTCGTGTACTGGCGCCTCCCCAACCAAGACATTCGGGTTCAAGGCCTTTAGATCCGCCATTAGCGCGGGCCAGATCTGGATCCGACCGCCCAGGAATTCCTCGTTCGCGACGAATTCCTCGATGGTGACGGGAAAGCGCCTAAATTGAAAGGCTGCAATAATTGGCGCCACGCGTCGTTGCTCGAGGCAGCCTCCAAGATAATCCCAGACCCGAGCAATACGATCTCCGCCCTGGGCCAATGCGCGTCGTCGCATGGATGGCCAACGCTCTATGAGGTCCTCGTAGGTGAGATTGGAGGACCGGTTTTGCATACGGTTGGGGAGATCATGCTGAATGGTCATGTTGATCTCCCTCGTCTGGGCCTTGAGGCGCCAAAACATCGCCGAGCAGGGACATCATCAAAACAGCGTCGGTATCTGCGTCGTCTTCGGTGCCGTTCGAGGTCATGTCGTAACCGTCAAACAACCCCAAATTTTTCAACTGTTTAATGCGTTCGGAGTTCAGTTTTCGCAATTCCTTGGCGCAATCCATCATCATGCGACTGTCCCCATCCGCTTCCGCCTGGCGTTTCCATTTGATCAACTCGGATTCACGCGCAGCAAAACGGAGAAGCATGTCACTGACTTCGGCCTCGGCCTTCACATCCAGTTTCAGGCCAATCTTCAATTCATTGGCTTGTTTGCACCAGTTTCGGATTGTCCGGTCGCAGCGTCCAAAGAATTTGCCTATCTCCACCTGGGTCTTCCCCTGGAATTGGAGCATCAACATCTGCAGGAGCTTCGCTCGATCGACTGCGACGGGCGCGCTATCGCTGGATGGGGCTGTCTCGACCGAGACCTGAGGAATGGTTGGGTCGGGTGAGGTTTCGTCGGTGGTGGGTTGTTTTGTTGGTGCCGCACCATTGACTATGGGACGGCGCCGGGACCTAATTTTCTTAGCCATGTTCAAATATCCTCGAAACGCGAGCGCAAAAGCTCGACTGGTTAAAATTTGACCAGTTTCCGAACCAGGATTTTGAAAAATGCGGCTGCTCAGCAGACAGATTCCGGGCTCAAAAATGGCCCTTCAACCTAAATGCTCCGTAGGATCCTAGGCCTTTGCCCTAGGCTGGTGCTGCCGGTTAAACCACGAACTATTACGTCGCGGTTCTTGAAGGTAGTTTCTAATTAGGCCTATACCCGAAAATTATCAAGCCCAGAAATGTCATTCATCGCAATTATTATCCGATAGCACCAACAATTGTCCTATTTGTTGAGGCCCATCAAGGCTACTCGACCGCCTGATAACAGCGCCACTGGCACCATTATCACTCGGCTAAAACAAGCGGATCGACCCTATGTTTTCGCGTACCAGTCGTCATCGTCATCGATAATAGAAGACCCGATAATGGATACCACAAGCACCAAATGACGGGCATTCGTGATAGCAGGCACGGAGGTGATTGGCACGGCGGACGACACGCGGATTGAATATTTTTAGAAAATGACTCCTCGAAGTCGAAATGGAATTCAGCCGGTTTTCTTGAGGCAATAAACGATCTATAGTTGTTTTTATCGATCTGATTTCAGGCTCGAGTCTGATCCGTGACTGCCTAATGTCGCCATCGGGAGCACATACTGCTAAGCAATACATTAACTATTTTGCTATAAATCTAAATATATAAATTGACAAATTGGAATTTTTGTATAGCAATGCATATTTAAATTGATTCAATTTATAAGTGATATTTAGACTATGAGCGTCCAAGAAGCCATAAAAAGGCAGTATCAAGACATTGTGGATCGCGCGGCTTCGCGGCATGTGGGCTTTGCAGTGCCAAGTGAAGGCTGGGTCGCAACCGTGCGCAAGGCGCTTGGTATGTCCGGCGCACAACTTGCGCGCCGCTTGGGCGTATCTCGTGCTTCCGTCTCGCAAACCGAAAAAAATGAGATGAGTGGCAGCGTCACCCTCAAACATATGCAAAAAGCTGCAAATGCCCTCGGGTGCCGCTTTGTCTATGCAATTGTTCCAGATGAGCGCATTGAAGACGTAATCTGTGATCAAGCAACGCGCAAGGCGACAAAACTTGTGCAGCGGGTTAGTGGACATATGGCTCTTGAAAGCCAATCCCTACCGCTGGAAAAAACGCAGGCGGAAATTGCGCGGCTTCGCGATGAACTCATGCGCGACATGCCCTCCGATTTTTGGGAAGCGCAATGAACAATGATGACGCAGGGGCGACACCACTTGATCCAGACGAACGCGACGGATTGAAGCACAAACACATCACTACGCGTGGCGAACTTGATGAACTGGAACAGGCCAATATCCAGACCGGTATCCTATGCGTGACGCGCCAGATCGGCACCTGAAGACGCAAAGAAGTGCGCCGCGCGCATGGCTTTCATCGTAGGTGCCGATGCCGCCGCCTAAAGCGGCACATGCCGGTCCAACGCGGCGAACAAACGGTCTATATCCGCCACATCATTGTGCAGATGCGGGCTAATACGGATGGATGGGCCACGCGGCGCCACGTAGACATTATCGGCGGCCAGCGCCTCGACCAAACCCGTGGGCACGCCGCCAGGCGGGGTGACGCCGATGAAGTGACGGGCGCGGTGTTGGCGCGGCGGATGGGCATAACCACGCCGGGCCGCCTCGTCGGCGATTTTGTCGGTCAGACGGCCCAGGCTTTCCTCAATCTCGCCGAGGCCCCAATCCAGCAGTTGCGTCATCGCCGCACAGGCCATGGGTAGCGAGGTCAGGTTGGTCCGCTCACCCATATCGTAACGGGCAGCACTCTGGCGCAAGGCCGCACTATAGGTGCCGTGCTGTTGGCTGGGATCATGGTTGCCGCTGTGCAATTCAAGCGGCATCCCGTCGCGGCGGTGCGGTGCGGCATAGAGAAACGCCAAGGTATACGGCGACAACAGCCACTTGTAGGCGGAACAGGCCAGGAAATCCGGCTGGATCGCCGCAACATCCAGGCGCTGGGCGCCGGTGGATTGGGTGGCATCGATGACAAACGCCGCGCCCACTTCGCGGCAACGGACACCTACCGCTGCAAGGTCCAGCAGGCTGCCGTCCATCCAGTGACAGCCAGGTAGCGCGGCGATTGCCGTATCCGCGCCGATGGCCTCCAGGACCCCGGGCGTCCAATCGCCATTTGCCGGTCGCGGCACCACTTGCATTGTTGCCCCGGCCTGTGCCGCCTTCTCGACCCAGACGTAATAATTGGATGGAAACTGGTCTTGCAGCACGACGATGTTTTGCCCGGCGGCCAGCTCCAGATTGGCCGCCGCCACGGCGATACCATAACTGGTCGCCGGCGTAACGGCGATGGCATCCGCCTCGGCATTGATCAGGCGGGCGAACAATGCCCGGGCCCGGTCGGCGCCATCGGCCAGTTCCGTGGAGTTTATCTCCCAGGTATGTACCCGCCGTTGCACCGCGCCATGGCCGGCCTCGGCCACGGATAACAGGAACGGAGAAAATGCCGCACAATTGAAATAGGCGATCTCGCGCGGCACATCGAACAGATGCCGTTGGCATTCAAGCATGAAGTTGCTCCCAATTTTGGCCCAAGACTGAACGCCGATTTCGCCATCAACATGGCCGGCGCACGGTGCTGAAAACAGCTATCGCAACGTCCTTACTGACGTTGCGGCACGCCATGGATATAGCGGGTGTTAATTTCGGTCTCGTTGCCATCGGGATCAATCATGAAGAGGGCGCGGCCCTTGCCCCGCTCGCCGTATGGCCCCCGGGTAAAGAACCGGCCACCTTCGAAGTTGCCCATGATTTCATCAAAGCCATCTTCCGTTACCGTCATGGCAAAATGCAGCGGACCGCCCCCCTGATGGCGCCCGGTATGATTTTCCATTTGCAGTACCAGGTGGCCGCGCTCGGTCTGCAGATAGGTCCGCTCGCCATCCTGCTTATCCAACGGAATACCAAGAAGACCATTGTAGAACTCGATCGCCTTTGCCATATCCCTGACCTTGAGGAAGATTTCTTCAATGCCGATGATCGTCATGCCGTGCGCTCCCAATTCCGCCCAATGTGCCGCCCAGGTTTGCCGCCGAAGTTTGCCGCCGGGGTGTGCTGCCGGGCTGTCCCGTCCAAGTTGCGCGCCATGCTACACCGGGCCGCGGCAATGAGCTAGGCCAGCCATCCGCCGTCGGATTTCTGCTGGTTTTCCAACGTTGTACATTCAGAAACCGCCGCCGGGATCCACCGGACGGCACGCGGCGGCACAACGCTGCCGATTTGATCCATAAAGGATCCCGTCCAGGCCGTGCGCTTGTCTTGCTATCGTATATGGACGTTGGTATGACTGAATTATGGGTTGAATTTCACAATTCAGGATGCGGCCGCGCGCACAGGCACTGCGAGACCTGACCTCTATGGGGATCTGGTTCCATGGCTTTGTCTGACAAACGCGGATTGCGCGCCAAAGCAGGAAAGCCAATGTCCACATCGCCGGAAAGTAACCTGGAAATTGTTGAAGACGATCAGGATGTCATCATCATCGAGAACCTCCTGCTACAAACGCACATCGGTATGCTCGAAAGCGAGAGGAGGCGCACCCAAACGGTCTGCTTCACCGTCGAAATCCGCACTGTTTCCGATTATCGGAAAATCGTCCAGGAAACCGGACAATATATATCCTATGCTGACGCGGTCGACTTCATGCAAAAAAAGGCGGCGTCCGGCGAGCATGTGGACCTGGTGGAACAGTGGGCAGAGGACATCGCCAATTTTGCCTTGCAAAACCCATTGGCCGACCGGGTTACCGTGACGGTGTTAAAACCGGATATATTTAGGGACGCGGACGGCGTCGGGATTCGCATCGTCCGGAAGCGTTCCTGCTAACCAGACTTGCCGGATGAGTATACACGCCAATTTCGTCGCCGAAGTTCCCCATTCAAGTGTTCAGGAGATGACTGTTTCATGATATCGGCAGACCGGCTTCTTCCACTGTGGCTCAAGTACCGCGACGCGCTGGAAGCGCCAATCCAAACCTTTGAATTTGCGAAATTTAATCGTCGGTTTGAAGACCGCACCTATCAGATGGGGGTCTTGAACCTGTCATCAGACAGCAGCTACCGGGAGACAGTGTGCCATACCTTTGAGGCGGCGCTGTATCGGGGCCGGCGCATGACGCTTGAAGGCGCGGCGATGGTGGACATCGGCGCGGAATCTACCGGGGAAACAGCGGATGTCGTCTCGACCCAAAAGCAGATCGACCGGATGCGTCCGGTGGTCAGGGCGCTTGCCGACGAGAACATCCTGGTCTCGGTGGAAACCTATCATCCCGAGGTCGGCATTGCGCTTTTGGAGGCCGGGGCCGGTGTAATCAATCTGACAGGCCGTGTCGATGATCAGGAACTTTATCGCGCTATTGCCAAACATCAGGCCGGCGTGGTGCTTTGCTATACGCCTGGCGAAAACGCCCGTTCTGTGGACCACTTGCCACCTGCCGACGAGATATTCGATCAACAGCTGACGTTCTTTAAAAAGCGGATCAACCTCGCAACCGAGGCCGGCGTGGAACGGCTTTGGGTCGATCCGGGCTTCGGATTCACGTTGCATTTACCGGATGGCCCGGATCGTATTCGCTATCAGACCGACAGCATTTTGCAGTCTTTCCGTTTGCGGGAGCTTGGCTGGCCGGTCACGGTTCAATTGTCCGGCGCCGTGTATCTATTCCGCGATGAAGTGCGCGTTGCACAAACAAGTGCCGCGACGATCGCGGTTCTCTCCAAGGCGAATTTGGTCCGCAGCCACGAGGTGCCGCGCGTGCAACCGGTTCTTAATCTGCAGGATTTTGCCTGACAGAAACACAGTCACGAGGCAGCATGTCCGTTGAAAAAATTGCATTGGTGACCGGCGCTGGAAAGCGTCTTGGCTGGGCCATTGCGCAAGCGCTTGCCGAGCAAGGCTATGCCCTGGGGCTTCACTACAATTCTTCCAGTGCTGGCGCGGAGCGGCTTTGTGCCGGTATCCACGCGGCCGGTGGACATGCGGCGTTGGTCCAAAAGGATCTGAGCCAGCCGGAAACAGCCGGGGAACTGATCGCGCAAACCGCGGCCGCGTTGGGTGGTCCGGTGTCGGTTCTTATCAATTCAGCCGCCGCGTTTCAGATGGACAATCTTCGGGATCTGACACCAGAGTCATGGCAATATTTGATAAATGTGAACGCGGCAGCGCCGGTTTTTCTGATGCAGGCCTTCGCCAATCAGAACCCGGCGCCGACAGACGGCGCAATCATCAATCTGCTCGACACCCAGCTTACGTCTGCCTCTCCGGAACGTTTCAGCTATTTCTGCGGCAAGTTTGCGCTCGAAGGGGCGACCCGGCTGGCTGCCTACGATCTGGGCCCGCAAGGTATCCGGGTGAATGCCATCGCACCGGGCCTGGTTCTGCCGAGCGATCAGAGCCAGCAGAACTTCGATGATCGTCAGGCCCTGACCCCCTTGGACGCGGGCCTGGGGCCGGCGGATATCGTGCAAGCCGTGCAATATCTGATAGCCGCGCGCCAAGTCACCGGACACACCCTGGTGGTCGATGCCGGACAGCAGCTCATGGGTTTTGGAAACGCGCCAATCGGCTAAAGCCCAGCACTGCCCTGCAGGCCCAACGGGCTACCAACGAAAAATCGCCACTGCCTGTGGCCGATCGAAAAAAAGCGAGCTTCTTTGAAAAAGCAATTGTGTCTGTTGATCTTGCAAACTTGTCTACCCTGAACATAATCTGGAAAGTATTTGGAATCCATTTAGTTCTGTTGCCGGCTGATTTTCTGGGAAAGAATAAATTGGCGCATTCGAAAGAACACATAGGGTCTGGCGGCAGGAACTGGATCAAGTTCCTGGAACCGACCATGGTCATGCTTGGCGTCATTGGCCCATTTGCCTTGCTGCCTCAGGTCATCAAAGTTTACATTACCCATAGCGAGCACGCGGGCGGCCATTCTCTCATAAGCTGGGGCCTGTTCGCCATTCTGTCGTTGCTCTGGCTGAGTTACGGTCTCTACCAGAAGAGGCCTTCGATATATGTCGGCAACACGGTTTCTCTAATATTAAACTTACTCATGATGGTCGGAATTATTATCCAGGTCGGGATTACCTACTGAGTTGGGTCAAATGTTGCGATTCTCCTTCCCCTTCGTACTTGCCTTCAGCATATTGCAAATGTCTGGGCAGCCATCCAACGCCCAGGTCCCGACCGCGGTGGCGCCGCGGATCATGCTCAATCCGGATATCGTCAGGCGCTTAAGATCAGCCGCCCTCGTCGAGCCGGACACCGTGCGGCGTCTCGCATTGTTGCGGCAAAAGGCGGAAGAAATCCTGAATAAACCTCTTCTCAGCTACCTATTCGAAGCCACCTACCACGGCAAGCCGGCCTTGATGCTCAAGACTTCACGCAAAATGATGAAGCGCGCCACTACTTTGGGCCTCGCGTGGAATCTTTGGCAAGACGAGCGTTATGCCAGGCGCGGCCGCGACGAATTGTTGGCCGTCGCAGAGTTTGAGAACTGGAACCCGGTGCACTTCCTTGACACGGCTGAAATGTCCGCCGCCGTTGGCATTGGACTTGATTGGTTCGCAGCTTTTCTAAGTCATGCTGAAAAGGACCAAATTGTCGACGCATTGATCGAAAAGGGAATCATGCCGGGCCTGAAACTCTACGAAGGCGCAGAAACCACTGACGGTTACAATTGGATCAGGCCTCGATCCAGAGGCTACAACGCGATGTCACCGACCGAGAAGGCGGACCACGGCTGGCCCGTTGAGACATTCAACTGGAACATTGTTTGCAACAGCGGCTTGACCATTGCGGCATTGGCCGTAAGGCCTTACGACCCGAAAATTGCCGATAAGCTACTCAGGTACAGCGTGAAATCGATCAAGAACGGCTTCGATGAATATACGCCCGATGGCGGTTTTCCAGAAGGTGCCGACTACTGGTCCTACGCGACCCGGTACGCCGCAATGTTCCTAGACTCTGTAACGGATGTCTTAGGTGAAGTAGTTTCGATCTGATCTGACAGCGTCCCTTGAAAGGGACGAGGGTTACCGGTTTTGATGGTGGTGCAAACCCATTCATCGAAACACGAAGAAAAGGTAACCCTCATGCTTCACAGTAAT